>Ga0114129_10001503_pt1 | contig 31564 bp, 28 predicted proteins | sample RhiMetdeltSRZDD1_FD_80071 | JGI IMG/M metagenome (GOLD analysis project Ga0114129, IMG submission 80071) | Populus rhizosphere microbial communities from Tennessee, USA - Rhizosphere MetaG P. deltoides SRZDD1 (version 2) (version 2) | ecosystem: Host-associated > Plants > Roots > Rhizosphere >...
ATGAAAGCCGTGTCGGAGCTCCAGACCACGTTGACCGGATACTTCGCCTCTCCCGCCGTCGCAACGGTGCCGGCCATGTGACCGTCCGGGGCCTTCTTCCAGCTCATTGGTAAAGCTGTCGGCCCTGATGGAGATCGGGGTCGTCCGGCGCCCGTGCCAGGTCCCGGTGAGCCGAGCGGCCAGGTCGGTGCCCTGATGAGCGGGTGCGGGAGAGGGGAGATAGCTGTCGAGAGAAGCGGCCGCGAGAGCCAGGGCCGCGAGGAAGGTGAGCTGCATGGGGCCTCGGTAACATATGGGCACCCATATAATGCCCGGGCCGGAGCAAACGTCGCCCGCATCAGGGCCGCTCGACGCCTGCCGCGGTCCCGGGCTCCACCAGCACCTCGTGGCGCGTGCCGTCATCGATCAAACGCACGACGGGATCGGTCAGAGTGGCGCCGTCGAGCGTTACCATTGCCGGCGCAGTGCCCAGCGCTCCAGGGCTGCGCACCACGATGACGTAGCGACTGGCCCCGTACTGGTATTCGATGGTGAACTCGGGCCAGCCCGGCGGTACACATGGCCGGATGGTCAGCGTGTTTCCGCGGCGGGTAAACCCGAGGATCCCCTCCAGCGCCACCCGATACATCCAGCTGGCCGAACCGGTATACCAGGTCCAGCCTCCCCGGCCAAAATGACCCGGCGCGGCGTACACGTCGGCGGCCACGACGTAAGGCTCGACCTTGTAGGTGGCAACGTCCGACGGTGTGCGGGTGCGTGTGAGCGGATTGAGCATCTGAAACAGCTCGAATGCGCGTGCACCGTCTCCCTGTTGAGCAGTCGCGAGCACTGCCCAGAGCCCGGCATGCGTGTACTGCGCCCCGTTCTCGCGCACGCCAGGAACGTATCCCTTGATGTACCCCGGGTCGTGGCTGGTGCGGTCGAAAGGCGGGGTGAGCAGCAGGAGCATGCGGGCATCATCGCGCACCAGATGCTCCCGGAACGACTGCATCGCCCGAGCTTGTCGCTCGGGAGGCGCCGCTTGCGAGATCACGCTCCAGCTCTGCGCGATCGAATCGATGCGGCACTCCTCGCTCCCGGAGGAACCAAGCGGCGTGCCGTCGTCGAAGTAGGCCCGGCGATACCAGTCGCCGTCCCAGCCGTGGTCCTCGATCGCACCCGCGTATGCATCAGCGCGGGAACGAAAGATGGATGCGGTTCCGGCATCAGCCCTGGCTTCGGCATGCTCGGCAAAGGCGCGCAACGTCGTTATCAGGAACCAGGCGAGCCACACGCTTTCACCCCGACCCTCGATGCCCACCCGGTTCATACCGTCGTTCCAGTCGCCGTCGCCGATGAGCGGCAGGCCGTGTGGCCCCTCGGTGCACGCCCGGCGCAAGGCGCGTACGCAATGCTCGTACACTGAAGCCCGCTCGGCCGAGACCTCCGGCCGGTCGTAGACTTCGTGCTCGTGAGGCTCCAGGGGACGTTGCGCCAGGAACGGGACCTGCTCTGCCAGCACCGATGCGTCGCCCGTGATCCGCACGTAGTGGTCCACGACGTAGGGAAGCCAGACGAGATCGTCCGAGAAGCGGGTCCGGACCCCGCGGCCTGTCTGGGGATGCCACCAGTGCTGCACGTCGCCTTCGACGAACTGCCGTGCCGCCGCCAGCAGAAGATGCCGGCGCGCGAGTCCGGGCTCGGCGTACACGAAAGCCATGCAGTCCTGCAGCTGATCGCGGAAGCCATACGCGCCTCCGCTCTGATAGAGTGCCGAGCGTGCCCACATGCGGCAGGAAAGCGCCTGGTAGAGCGACCAACGATTCACCATCGCGTCGAACGACGGCTCCGGAGTGCGAACCGAGATAACTGAGAGGCGCTCGGCCCACCCGGCGACTGCACGGTGGATGGCGGCACGGGCGCGATCCGGGGCGCGGTATTCGGCGATGACGCGCTGAGCCGCCAGGTCTCCCCGGTCTGCGCCGAGCACCACGACCAGCTCCCGAGTCTGGTTGGGCTCGAGCTCGACGGTGGTCCGCAGAGCGGCGCAGGGGTCGATCCCCACACCGATCGTTCCTGCCAGATCGCCGCTGAGTCCGGCCGGCGCTGCGACCGTCCCGTTTCTACCGAGGAACTCCCGGCGATCCGCGGTCCAGGCTATGACCGGCTCACTAATCGCGCAGAAGGCGACGTGGTTCGAGAAGACGGGGTCGAAGTAGTTTCGCGCCAGGATTGCGCCCAGCTCCGGATCGAACGAGGTGTGGACCTGGTGCTGGGTATGCTCGCGCGTCACCCCAACGGTCCACTCGACGAAGGCGGTAATCGTGAGCCGGCGGGGACGGTCGCTCAGATTGGTGATCTCGAGAAGCGAGAGCTTGACGGGATCCTGCTCGGGCAGACCAAGCGTGAGAAGCGTCGCGATCCCGTCGTGCTCGTGCTTGAATGACGAAACTCCCGTTCCGTGCCGGACGGTGTACTGGCCGTCGTGGCGAACCGGCGCCGGCGTGGCGCTCCAGACGGCGCCGCTCTCCGGGTCGCACAGATAGATCACGTCGTTGATCGGATCGCCGACCGGGTCGTTGTACCAGGGTGTAAGGCGGAAAAAGTAGCTGCTGTCGCACCAGGTGAACCCGGCGCCCCGCTCGGAGACTACGAATCCGCCACGCGGGTTCGCGATCACGTTGGCCCAGGGAGCGGGCGGGACATGATCGCCGCCTACCCGCATCTCGTAGTCGCCGGCGGGTGTGAGCGCGCCGAACCCGTTCTCGAAGGGCGCGACGCCATCGTTCCAGACGCCGGATCCCGACGCAACCGGGGGGATCTGCAGCGACGTAATCCGGGGCGCCGAGTCGCTGAAGCCCCGGCTCGACGTATCCCCGATGACGCGAAACAGCGCGCGCAGGGCCGGAGGCGCCGTCCGATCTGCGGCGCGGGCCGGGGTGGGAATCGCGGCCGGCGCCTCCCGGGGCATCGCGCCGCGTGCCATGACCGATTCCAGAATGCGCCCGACTGCGCGGCCATCGCAGGGAACGTGCACGCGCGCGGTGGCGCGCAGCATTCCGACCGCGTCGGCGCTCAGCAAGTCGCGGCGACGGGCAAAGACTCCGCCAGGCTGATCGATGACGCCGGGATCGGAAGCAGAGAAGATCATGGCGGTGATCTTGTCCTGGAGGTCCTGGAGATAGCTGGGCGGACGGGTGTTCAGTACCACGAGGTCCACCATCATGCCGCGCCGCCGCCAATAGCGATGGGCGGCGAGCAAGCGGCGCAAGGTGGGGAGTCCATCGGGTGAATCGATGGTGGCGAGCAGGATCGGCCAATCGCCCGACACCCCGGCTGCCCACAAGGCCGGCTGGGATCCGCGATTTCGCAGCAGCTCGGCCTGTGGCGCCCGTACCGACGGATTGGCATAGAAGAGATATCCGGCGATCTCCTGGAACACCGCCGCCTCGGTCGGACTGATCTTGAGCTCTCGAAGCTCGACCTGCGTGGAAGTCCAGGCGAGATCGAGCGCCCGGTGCGCCGCGTACGGGTGGTGGTAGCGGTCGGCCAGCTCGTAGGCTCGCTCGAGTGTCGGAGCGACGAGCGTCGTGAACGACACCGAGGCCGACCTGCCGGGCAGCAGCCGAAGGCACGCGCGCAGGGCAAAGATGGGATCCAGCACCGCGCCCGTCGTCCCCGAGAGCTTTGCGTGCGGGTCGAGCGCTCGTGGGTCGGACAGGGTGCGGCCGCGCCCCACGAACCGCGCCCGGTCGGTTTCCCAAGTCACGTTGCCGACACGGTGGTCACCTGCGTCCACCACGTGGACGCACCAGAGCGAACGCTCGCCGGCGGCGCGAGGACGCCGGGTGGCGGTAATCGCCGTACACCAGTCGTGCCATTCGGTCTCGACGAAGAGGTTACCGAACGCGGGGTGTGCCCGATCGGCGTCGGGATGAGCCAGCACGATCTCGCCATAGCTGGTGAGCTCGATCTCGCGGGGCTCGTCGCTGTTATTGGTGACGGTAATTCGCCGCACCTCAGCCGCGTCTGCCGGTACCGCGGCAATCTCGGTGCGGGTCTCGATGTCGCCATCGGCGCGGTGGAACGTCACCCGATCGGTGGCCAGGTACGCGCGATACCAGTCCGCCGGCGCGCAGACCGGTTGATGCGCGGCGGACCACATCCGCCCGGTGGTGAGATCGCGCAGATAGCAGAACTGTCCCGTGCGATCGAGCGTGCCATCGGCTCGCCAGCGCGTGACCGCGAGATCCTCGTAGCGACTGTAGCCGCCCCCGCAATGGCTGACCATGATCGTGTACGGCAGATGGCCGAGCAGCGCGACTTGCGGTTGCGGGGTGTCGGGCGGATCGACTTCCCGGACGACCGGGCGCTCCAGCTCGGGATCCGGAAGCGCTTCGTCGGCTCGAGCCGCCTGCGGTTCCTGCAGCACCAGCCGGCGCGGCACTCGCTCGTGCAGCAGCAGCTCCGCCGAGCGGACCAGTGGATCGGTGTGAAAACGGCGCTGCCAGACCTGAGCGGTGAGCGAGTTGCTCAGGGCGGCGAGGCCCATGCCGATGTGGTGCGCCATGTAGGTGTGCACCACGCCGTAGCGCCGGCCCGGGTTGGGCCGGGTGTAGTCGATCGCGTCGCGGAATCCATACGGCCCTAGCGCGCCGGTCTTCTCGAGCGTGGCGAGATTGGCGAGCGCCTTGGGTGGATCGACCATCGCCGCGAGCGCGGAGGCGTACGGGGCGATCACGAGGTCGCGGCCGAGTCCTCGTTTGAGGGCCAGGTCGGGAACGCCGAAAGCCCGGTACTGATACGTCTGGTAGATGTCGCGCAGGTTGTACGCGCTTTCGCTCGCACCCCACGGCACGCCCCGCTCAGCCCCATAGGCGATGTGACGCCGAACAGCCGCATACTGGGTCCGCTCCAGGACGGTGAAGGGAAACGACCGCATGACGAGCGCGGGCATCAGGTACTCGAACATGCTGCCGCTCCACGACACGAGAGCGGTCTCGCCGGCGGCGTGGGTCAGCGTTCGCCCGAGCCGGAACCAGTGCTCGACCGGCACGTCGCCCTTGGCAACGGCAATGAAGCTGGCCAGCCGTGCCTCGGACGCGAGCAGGTCGTAGTACGACTCATCCAGCGCATGCGCCCGAGGCTGGAAGCCGATCGAGAACAAGGCTCGGGTCTCGTCGTAGAGAAAACGGAAATCCATGTCGAGCGCGTACCGGTACGCCCGATCGGCAAGCGCCTGCAGCCGCTGAACCAGCTCCGCCGCTTCCGGCACGCGCTCCGCGAGTCTGCGCCAGCTCTCGGAGCGAATCAGACTGCGATCTCCGCGGGCCATCACTTTCGAGATCGTCAGGCCCGGAATCCGGGGCGCGTGCTGCTCGATCAACCGAAGGCTCCAGTCGATCCATTCCGTCGCGTATGCCTCGGACCCCGGGCCGTTGGGTGCGGCGGCGGCGACCGCAGCGCGAGCCTCCACCAGAGCCGGGACAACGGCGTCGACCAGAGCAGTCGGGTCAGGAGCGGCGGCGAGCGTCAGTCGTGCGACGCGAAGTTTCTCCTCGGCATTGGTGGTGGGTTTTGGCACGGGCGAATCGGGGGTAGGAGCGCTCAGCTCGCGAAGCCGGTCGTTCGCCAAGGTTAGTGCCGTCTCCAGGGAGCGCCAGGTGCGCCCATCGAACACCGGCGCATCCACGATGGAAAGGCAGGCGTGCCGCAGCGCAATCAGATGACCGGCGAGGTTGCCGCTGTCCACAGTCGAGATGTACGCCGGCTCGAGAATCCGCAGGGTCTCGAGATCGTACCAGTTGTAGAAGTGTCCGCGGAACCGCTCGAGCCGCTCCAGCGTGCGCATTGCCAGCTCGAGCCGCCGGACCAGCTCCTCGCCCGAGATGAAGCCGAGATCGTAGGCGCTCACCGTGCCGACGAGCTGAAGTCCGATGTTGGTGGGCGAGGTGCGGAGCGCGACGACCGGCGTGGGATCGTCCTGATAGTTATCCGGCGCGAGCCAGTTCGACGCTTCGGTGACGAAGCGGTCGAAGAATCGCCAATGCAGCAGCGCGTAGCGCATCGCGGCGGTCCGGCGGGATGAGGTCAATCGTCGCTCGTGCCGAACCGCCGGCGCACTGAGTCCGTACGCGATCAACGGCGATGCCGACCAGAGGAGGGCGAGAGGCAGCACGGCAAAGCCCAGCGGCCAGACCGGTGTGCTGCCGCTCCGAAGCCAGGCAGTCGCGGCGACCAGCAGCACGATGCCGACCACCAACGCGACCACAGGCCACATGGTGCGCCAGACCCTGGCGGGCCCTCCGGTAACCAGCCGCTCGGTCTGAGATGCGGTCTGCCACTCGAGCGGGTTCCGGTGGGTCACGAACAGTCGCCATAACGTGCGCGCTATGGCATCGGCGGAAACCCATGCCTGATGTGGCAGGAACGTGATGGCGAGCGCTACCTGCTGGAGACTGGTCACCGCGTCGCGGCCCACTTCCCCGTAATAGGCCCGCCATGACTTGTCCAAGGGAGGCCTGAGCGCGGCCAGGAGCAGCGAGGCTATCCACGGCGCTACAATCGCGCCGAGCCCAAGCAGGGTCCAGCGAATGGGAGACCCGGGCAGAATGGTCCAGCCCGCCACCAGGAACACGAGCTGCGCGATCTCCACCACGCTTCGCCGCAGGTTGTCCAGAATCTTCCAGCGGGACAGAAGCGAAAGGCGATTGGGCTCCGGCCCGTCGGGACCGGGCACTGTGGGGGCCAGCCATTGCAGCAGCTGCCAGTCGCCCCGGGTCCAGCGATGCTTCCGCCGAGTGAACGTGAGGTAGCGGGTCGGATAGTCGTCGTAGAGCAGGATGTCTGTCGCGAGCCCGGCGCGGGCGTAGTTGCCTTCGATCAGGTCGTGCGACAGCAGCGTGTTCTCGGGAAAGCGGCCGTGCGTCGCCTGTTCGAACGCATCCACGTCGTAGATGCCCTTGCCGGTGAAGCTGCCCTCGCCATACAAGTCCTGGTAGGCGTCCGATACCGCGGTTGTGTAGGGGTCGACCCCGGGATGTCCCGATTGAATCGACGCAAAGCGGGAGCGGTTCGCACTCGGCAGCGACACGCTCACCCGCGGCTGGAGGATTCCGTACCCGCGAACGACCTGGCCGCGGCGCTGATCGTACACCGCGCGATTGAGCGGATGGGCAAGGGCGCCGACCAGAAGCGGAGCGGTCTCCGGCGGCAGCACGGTGTCGGAATCGAGCGTGATCACGTAGCGCACGTGGGCCAGCGGCGCCGTATTGCCTACGATCGCCGAGAAAGCCTTCCGTGCCCCGCCGCGGAGAAAGCGATTGAACTCGGCGAGCTTCCCCCGCTTTCTCTCCCATCCCATCCACACGCCCTGGCGTGGGTTCCAGCGCCTGGGCCGATGGAAGAGATAGAAGGCGTCCTGGGTCTCCGGTGCGTAGCGGGCGTTCAGCTCGCGAACGCCGGCCACCGCGGCTTCCAGGATTGCGGCATCGTCGGGCCGGGTCTCGCTCGGCGAATCGGTGAAGTCGCTCAGAACGGCGAAATGCAGATGCGCTTCCCGGTTGGCCAGGTACTGCACCTCGAGGTGATCGAGTCCGTCGCGGACTGCGGCTACGCTGTCGAACAGCGTGGGGATGACCACCGCTGTTCGCAGCTCGGGCGGGACCCCGTGCTCGCTCAGATCGAGCTTGGGCAGCACATGCGGCGGCAGAAATGCCGTCACCAGCTGATTGAGCACGTTGATCGCGATGTCGTTCGCCGGAATGAGCGCCAGCAAAACGACTGCAATCATGGCGACCTCACCGGACACGCCGGCCAGCCACAGCAGGGCGGCCAGGGCGAGGGCGGTGCCGAGCAACATTCCGCCCACGAACACGAAGTTCGGGTGGCGCAGGATCCAGCGGTGCACCCGTTCCAGAGCGGTTGGTCTGTAACCGACGGCGTGCTCGAACGCTGTGCGGCCCTGATCCAGCAGGTAGTAGCCCACGTGCGCCGATCGCTCCGGACCCACATCGTCAGTCGGAGCCCGGCGGGCAAGCTCGAGTGCGACTCGGGCGACCGCGGCTTCGTCCGTACGGGCGCGCTTGGCGATCCGTTCCACCACGTGCCGGTAACGGTCGCGGGTAGCGAAGGTCATCCGCGGGTAAACCGGATCTTCCCGCAGCACCACCTCCATCACGCTCTGGTGCTCGACGAACGAGTCCCAGTCCATGCGAGCGATGGCCCGCAAGCTGGTGATGCTGTTCGCCATCATGATCTGGGTGAGCGCCACCCGCTGAGTGGCGCGCGCCGCGGCGTCCTCGGCGGTCATCGCTTCGTCGCTGACCCAGCGCTCGAGCCAGGTCAATGACGGCACCGAGACGCCCACCGACCGCAGCTGGCTCAGGAAACGCGAGACGAAGGTAGGAGTGAGCGGCGGCGCGTGAGCGACGAAATCGTTGATCGCCGCCGAGAGCACCGATGCCGTGTCGCCGCTGGCCGCGATGAGCCGCTCCGCCCACTGATTGGCCAACTCCAGCTCGTCGAGCCGGTGAATCGTACGGAGTGCCATTCGCCGCACGTTCTCGAGGAGGCCGAGCCGCAGCATCGCGGGTACGGCCCACAGCTCGCCGATCGAGAGCGGAGAGACTTTCTGGAAGGCGTCGACGAACAATTCGACGTTGCCGAGGTCGATCCGCCCTTCCGTGTGCGAGATGAGCGTGATCGCCAGCTCGTAGACGCGTGGGTAGCCCGGCAGGGTGCCGCCCGCCAGCTCGGGGAGCTCGCGGTAGTAGCCGCGCGGCAGACTCTGCCTCACTTCGCGGATGTGCTCCTGGACAATGTGGAAGTTGTCCAGCAGCCATTCGCCGGCAGGTCCTACGTCGACATCACGGTCGGCGGCTTCAGCCAGCCTGGTGTGCACGTCATCCAGGATCTGGCGGGTCTCATCGAGCCGCACCAGCAGCCGGGGCCGACGGGGCGGGCGACGTCGCTCAACAACCTTCTGAGCGGCCGCGACCGCCTGGGCCCGGTCCGCGAGATGCTCGGCGCCCAGCAGCTCGCCGCGGATCGGACCAGTGAGCGGCTCATCGGGAGTGCCGGTGCCGCGGGAGCGGAAGCGGGCCAGGAACGGCGGTGATGTTACCGAGGTAATGGAGACATCTCCTGCGATGGTACGTCGGCGGGCAACCTGAGCGATAAAACTAACTACGCCGAGGGGGTCGCCGGCCAACTATGGCACAGGGGCAGCGCCTTTCACTCACCCAGGAATTCTCCTACCGGCGCAAGGCTCTCGATATGGTCGCAGAAGATCCGGACTGCAGCCAGCAGAGGCACGGCTATGAATGCACCCACCACACCCCACATCCACCAGCAGAGCAGGAGCCCCAGGAAAATGGCGACCGGATTCAACGCGAGTCGACGGCCGTGTAACAGCGGGCTGACGAGGTTGGCCTGAAGAAGGTTGATGGCGAGATACACCCCGGGGACCAGCAGGGCATGGCCCAGATGATCGAACGTCGCGAGGCCCGCAAGCGAGAGCAGCACGAATATCATCGTGGCACCGACGTACGGCATGAACTCCGCCAGCCCCGCGAGCGCTCCCCAGAGGATCGGGTTGGGAAGCCCCACCAGTGCCAGCGCGCCGCCGACGGCGAGAGCCACACCGAGATTGATGAGCGTGAGGGTCACGAGATAGGTGGAGATGGCGCCTTCGGTCTCGCGCGCGATGGAGACGGCGGTTTTCTTGTCGCGCAGCTGGGGCAGCAGCTTGATCAGCTTCTGGAGAAACAGGTCACCCGAGGCTAGGAGGAAGTAGAGAAGGATGACGACCTCCAGCGCGGCGGCCCCGAACACCCGCACGCCACCCAGCAGCTTGGAGCTCAATGGCGGACCTTTCACCGCTATTTCGCGGGTCGTCGTGTCGGTCGCCTGGCTCGCCGCTTTTTCGACCTGATGGGCGGTGCGTTCCAGTTTCTGAAGCGGACTCCGCACCGAGCGAAGTCGGTCGGTGGCTTTCTGAATTGTTTCGGGAGCGCTGGCCACGAGGCTCCGTGCCGGATCCGCCAGCTGATACGCCGCTAAACCAAGGGATCCCAGCAGCCCGAGAACGACTATCGCGCCGCCGGCTGCTTCGGGTACGCCGATCCTTCGCAACCCGCGAACCAGCGGCTTGAGCAGGAAATCGAGCAGAACGGCCACGACAATCGGGACCACCAGCTCTCGGGCGAAGTAGAGCGTGTAGAGCACACCCAGGAGCAGGAGCCACCGAAGCGCCGTCTCCTTGGTCTCGATCGGAGGCAGCTCGTCCGGCTCGACATGCAGAGCTACTTTCGGCGGCGCAGGGCCGGTGGCGTCAGCCATTGGGACAGACTAGCCGTTCGGGCCCCTGCGTGCGGGGTTATCCGTCACAACAATCACTGATGCGACTCACTTTTCGAGGTGAGGTGCCGGCTTCCCATTGAATGGCCCCCTCCGGCGCCGGAGGGTACCTTAGAATCGCTTTTGCAACCTCACTGGAGGTTTTCATGCTGGACAACGAACCCGACTTCTCCGACGTGGAGGGGGGAAGCTCGTCGACAGCGCCCAAGCCGGCGGGGGCGACCTATACGGTGGTGAAAGGCGACAGTCTGTCCAAGATCGCCAAGCGGCTCTATGGCGACGCGCAGCAGTGGAAGCAGATCTACGAAGCAAACAAGGACACTATCAAGAATCCGGATCAGATCTATCCCGGCCAGGTGCTCAAGATCCCGTAAGCCCGAGACTCGGAGATAATTGCATGCATCGTCATAACTGGATCTTCCTCGCCCTGGCTTTCGGCGTGGGCTCACTGGGCGGGTGCAAGAAGGCGCCGCCGCCACCGCCGCCGAGCGAGGTCACGACGCCTCCCCCGGAGCCGCCGGCTCCGCCGCCATTTGCGGTCAAGACGATCGACGTGGGCAAAGGCATTACCGCGGACAAGCACGTTGCCAACGCAACGACGAGCTTCAGCGTTAAGGATACGATCTATGTGTCGGTCGTGACCGACGGGGCCGCGCCAAGCAAGACCATCACCGCTCGCTGGACCTTCGGGGCTGGAAAGCTGGTGAAGGAACAGAGCGACACCATCGCGCCGACCGGGCCGGCGGCCACCGAGTTCCACATCACCAAGAAGACGCCTTGGCCGGCCGGCAAGTACAAGGTCGAAATCCTGGTCGACGGAAACTCGGCGGGAACCAAGGAGTTCGAAGTCAAGAAGTGAGTGACCCGGCCGGGCTCGTTCTCCTCGCCGCGGCGTGCGTCGTCGGCCTGCTGCTGATTCCACTCGGACTGCCCGGCCTGTGGGTGATCGTGCTCGCGGTGCTGGGTTACGGGTGGCTCACCGATTTCCGCACGATGAGCGCCGGCTTCGTCATCCTGATCACCGGGCTGGCGCTGGCCGGCGAGCTCATCGAAGCCTGGCTGGGATTTCGGTTTGCGCAGCGCTACGGCGGATCGCGTAGGGCGGGGTGGGGGGCGTTGCTGGGCGGGCTGATCGGCGCAGTGATCGGAGTTCCAATACCGATCATAGGATCGGTGATCGGCGGGTTTCTCGGAGCGTTCGCCGGTGCGGCGCTCTTCGAGTACACCCGAGAGCGCCAAGCCGGTGGCGCGGCCTGGGCAGGATGGGGAGCGGTGCTGGGTCGGGCGGTGTCTGCGGCTGCGAAGCTGGCTTTAGGCCTCGTGATCGCGGTGGCTGGATTGTTTGCAGCGATCAGAGCTTGAGGGTTATCCGCGGGCAAGCCTTGGCTGCGGCAGCAAGCGCGTCTTACAAAGGTAGGCGTTATGCGGTTCGACTCATTCTCATTCGGCTCGATTCAGATCGACGGCACTAGCTACGAGCACGACGTGGTAATCGATTGTGGCGAGATTCGCAAACGCCACAAGAAGGCTTCTCGACAGTACCGGGGCAGGTTTGGACATACGCCATTGTCCATCGAGGAGGAGATACCCTGGAAATGCAGCCGGCTCGTGATCGGCACCGGCACCGGCGCTCTGCCGGTAATGGACGAGGTCAAGCGTGAAGCGGAGCGCCGCAACATCGAGCTCGTCATCGTGCCGACCGCGCAGGCCATTGAGCTCTTACAGGGGCAACCCGCTGACACCAATGCGATCCTGCATGTGACCTGTTGATGGGCCGGCTCTTGGCTGTGGCTTGGGCCCCTGTCGATTCCTGCTGTGCTCGATCGACGTAATGGTGAAGGCCACGACTCTGCCACGGCGGTGGATGCCTGTCTAGGGAGTCTAACTCGAGAAAAGCCCGCACCTTGCCGGGGAAGCCTGGAGACAGCCAATGAAATACCTGATGCTCATCAAACACTCGGAAAGCTATCGCTCCGAACCCATCCCCCAGGGCCTGATGGACGCAATGGGTGAGTTCGTCGCCCAAGGGTTCAAGAGCGGCGTACTCAAGGACACGGCCGGTCTCAAGGGTAGCGCGGAAGGCTTCCGGGTCCGTTCGAGCGGTGGAAAGTTGAGAGTGACGGATGGACCATTCAGCGAGTCCAAGGAGATCGTGGGCGGCTACGCGCTCGTCGAAGTGAACTCGAAAGAACAAGCCCTCGACGTGGCCCGGCAATTCATGGAGCTGCATCGGGTGCACTGGCCGTTGTTCGACGGGGAGTGTGAGGCACGGCTTTTAGAGGACATGTAGCCGGGGCCCCCTCACCTCCCGGACCGGGCCAGCAGGCGAAAGATGAGAAAGTGTGTGACCAGCAAGGGCGGGACGATAGCGGTGGGAATATAGAACGCGGCGCCGAATGCCCCCGGCGGGATCCCGAGCCGTTGGCCTTGGTAAATGGCAAAGAGGAGATCGGCGGCTCCCCAGACGTTGAAGATCCACGCGAGCGGAACCGCCATGGAGGCGCGGGCCCAAAGCGCAACAGTTGCTATGATCGCGAGGATCCCCGCGACCAGGTCGCCGTACGCGGCGGGAGCTGCAAAGGCCGCTGGCAGCGGCTGAGAAACGACGCCCGGTATCAGGAAGCTGAGGCCGATGAACCGAAAGAACAGGTGGGGCGCGATCAAGAGCAGGAGCGCGTCCCGCCTCTCTTCATTTCGAAGTCGAGGCCAGAGGTACAGCTGCGCCACAACGGCGGAGCTGACGAGGCTCATGAGGGCGCTGAGCCCAAACAACAGGCGAACGTCCATAGATCCTCCGCTGGTGAAGCAGGCCGCCGGCGCACGCCCCGATGTTTCGGAAGGTGCGATTCGATGGGAGCAGCCCTCGCACTCTAACGGGTGGGACTTCGGGTGTAGACGCCAGCAAAACCGTCCGTGCCGCTCAGAACTCGAGCTGACCACTCTCGGGAGTAGACCGTGCCTCCAACCGAGGCCGTGCTGTCCGAGGCGTTTTGGCTCAGGGCAAAGATAGCGCAGGGCATTGGTCTACCTGCGCGGTCCTCGCGGGCATATTTCCGAGACTCATTCGTAACATTCACGTGCTCCAGCCAAAGTGGGCCGGTTGTCTGGTTCCGCAACAGTATCCACAAGGGGTACTCGTAGTCGTCTTTACCAAGAATCATCCCTACGGTCTGACAGTGAGAACCTGAAATAGCTTTCGACGCCTCGACGTATGCCGCAATTCCTCCCCGATCCTTGAAGTACTGTTTCGTTCTGCTTGCGGTGAAAATGCTGTCGCGCCCCAGGAGCGGCCTGGTCTTGTTCTTGAATACCCAGGGCAAAGCCACCACGATCAAGACTGTCATGCATGAATTGGCGATCGTGCGATTTCTCACCCGATCGCCGAGCACAAGGCCGATGAACGGCGCAGAGAGTACAAAAAGGGGAAGGTGAAGACGGTTGTGCCAGGGTTGCCATCGGAGGTACCCACAGAATACCAGAAACCCTATCCCGACTGAAAGGATGTACAGACTGCGATCTCTGTCTCCCTGCCGAGTCGAGAAATAGACGAGCCCGGACCCGAGGAGGAGGAGCAGGTGCAGAGGGCTGCCGGCGTAGCTTTCGTGGCGTGATGTTGGCTGGACCTTGAATTCCTTGCCCTCCCATGTTGTGCGTGGATCACTCGAGGAGATGCCGATCAGCTTATGCAGGGCGTCTACGGCTTTGGTCGAGGCGCGGTTGACTCGGCCGAAAGGAGTGCCGATTTCCAACCCCACATTCCGCGAGACGTTTGAGACCAGTACTGGCAAACTGAATACGTCATTGGTGTAAGCCTCGCCGGGTCCCTCTCCACCGGGGCCCAACGGGCTTCCGAACAGCCCGTAGTTGCGGCCATAGTGCCCGAGGTTCGTAGCCAAAGCAATCATCAATGCGAGCGCGATGTGCAACAATCCTTTCGTGCGGTGAGCTTTGATAACCGAAGCCCCGACCCAGACGGCGAAGGGAAGTGCGTACAGATACGCTGTGGCCTTCGTCAGAATGGCGAGCCCGAGCGCCGCGCCTGTCGCCGAGGCATGAAGGACCTGACGCCTGGTTCGGAGCAGCAACGCAAAGTACACAAAGCACACCAGCCAAAAGGAAACCACGTAGTCGGTCTGTGTGCTGGAAGCCTGCAGAATGCCCATGGGGATCGTGGCGCAAACGACAGCGGCAAAAATCTGCCCACGCCGATCAGCTCCGAGCTCTTTTGCCAATAAGGAGACACCCACAACCGAGCCGACCATACTGGTCCATTCGACACAATTCGCAAAACGGTCACTCCCGCTTAGCACCTGGAGATGCAGGATGGCGAACTCGGTCCATGGGTTCAGGTACAGTTGCCTGAGGATGTGAGTCGGATAGTTTGCCACGCTCCTGTCTTGGACCCAGTGCACCACTCGGCTCATATGGTAGGTCATCGAGTCCCAGAAGTTCGGTGGCGCTACCAGGGCCGTCACCCCGGTCGCAACGAGTAACAGGAGCAAGCAGAGCAATAGCGCGATTTCGAAATGAGAGGTGCTGCGAAGGCCGAGATCTTGGGCCAAATCGAGAGGCTTCCTGCCTCCGATGGCGAGAAGGAGTGAGAGGGCGAACAGGGTAAAAGCCCACCCTCCCAACAAGGGCCAGAAGGCTATCCCGCGGAGGAGGCTAAGAGCCTCGGTCATCGCAGTCAGGACCAAACCCACAAAAGTTGAGGCCAGGAGAAACGAGCTTCGCCAACCTCCGAGCAGCTGAAATTTCTGGACGACGAAGAGCGTCGCGATAAGGCACAAGAAGGGCAGAAGCGCGGGCATCGTAGCGTGAGTGGCTTTCTTTTCAGCCGGCGGGCGCTGGACCTTGGGGCGGGCGCTGGACCTTGCGTTGGCTCACATCGCTCTTTGGCTCAAGATACCAAAATGAGGGATGCCCCTCCATGCAGCGACTATTATCGGAGCCATGACACTGGTTGCGACAGCCACCTTGCTCCTCCTCCGAGCGCGGGCCAAGTCGATTTCCAACCTCCGGAAGACTCTAGCCCGCAGTTGGACCAATGAGGGGGATACTAGAGGAACACCCGTTCGTCGACCTAGATCTCCGGCTGGCGGAGGGGGTCTGGTTGGCCAGGTGACATCTCAAGCGGCTGATCGCCCATTTGAAGCAAACGTCCATGTGGGTTGGGCGCGGGTCACCCTGGAGATTCTTGAATTGAGAAGGCGCAGCCTTGCCAGAGTAGGTCGGGCTCGACTCCGCCTGACCGACGATCGCAATCGGCTGGATTGGCGTCTCGTCGGTCACGGGGGAGAAGAGGTGCTGCCAAAGCGAGCGAAGCTTTGGCCAAATCCGCATCGCCCGTCACGCTTCCGATTCAAGCGTCACCGTTTGCATTAGTCGCCTTACGCGCAAACACATTGATAGCGACCCGGCGCAGGTGAACCATGGGAGGCGGCGATGCCCTTCAAGAGCAAGGCTCAAAGGCGCAAGTTCGCGGAACTCCTCGTGAAAGGGGAGATTTCACCGAGACGTACGAAGAGTGGAATCGGTCTACCGGGAAACGCGGGCTGCGGGAGCGCGTAAAGAGAGTCAAAAGACAGTCATGCGAATCGCCACCTGGAACGTGAACTCGCTCAAAGCGCGCCTGGAGAAGGTCTCCTGGTGGCTCGCTCGGGCGCGGCCTGACGTGTTGCTGATGCAGGAGACCAAGCTGGCGGATGCAGACGCACCAGTCGCGATATTCCGCGACGCCGGGTATGAGCTGGTCCATCATGGCGAGGGCCAATGGAACGGAGTCGCCATCGCCGCCCGCGGCGGTGTCGCGGACGTGGTGACCAATTTCGGCGAACCTCTCCAGCGTGCGCGGACGTCGAGCGTCGGTGATGATGAGCCGCTGGCCGAGGCGAGGATGATCGCAGCCACCTACAGTGGTGTGCGGGTCGTGTCCTTGTACGGACCGAACGGACGGTCGGTCGGCTCACCCTTCTACCAGGCCAAGCTGGCCTGGTACGCTCGTCTCTCCCAATGGCTCGAAACCATGGCCGATCCCGCCGAGCCCCTGGTGCTCGGGGGTGACTTCAATGTCGCTCCGGAGGACAAGGACGTGTGGGATCCGGTCGCCTGCCACGGCGGGACCCACGTTTCCCAGCCGGAGCGGGATGCCTTTTTCCGGCTTTTGCACTGGGGTCTGGTGGATGCCTATCGCCTGCATCGTGCCGAACCGGGTCGCTACACCTGGTGGGATTACCGCGCTGGAAACTTCCACAAGAACTTCGGCATGCGAATCGATCACCTGTTGGTGACGCGCCCGGTGGCGGAGCGCACCATCTGGGCCGAGATCGATCGGGAAGCGCGGAAGGGCAAGCCGATCCCATCGGACCATGCGCCGCTAGTGATCGATCTCGATCGGCCCGGCCACCCCCTGGACGCCGGTTGGGCTGCCGCGGAGGCGCGCATCGCGTCACGTGGCACCCGACTTGCCCCCCGGAGCTCGAGCGAGCAGCCCTCATAGTCCAACCGCGAAGCGATGGTGGCTTCGGGTCAGGCCTTACGGGTCCGATGGCGTCGAGCCGTACCAGGGGAGCCAGCGCAGCGCTGATGGGTGGGTCCTACAGACAGTGCACCGAATGCGGCAAACGGGCCCTGAGCATCGCCACCCGTTGCCCCGGCTGCGGCCGCGAGCTGAATGCCCCGATAGCCCAGGCGGCGCCAGCGGTTGGCTCCTCCCTGGATCTGCGCCGATTCCTGTCACCCGGGTTGGTAGGCGGGCTAATCGCTACGACGGTCTTCCTGGCGGCGGCGCTGATGGCTCGACCCAGCGGACCCATTGAATCCCGTTCTTCCCTCGTCGCGGCCCACTCCACCTCGACCTTCTCCGAGGTCGCCTACACCACCGCTGCGGCAGCCCGGCTGGACACAGCGACAGCCGCCCCTCTACCGCCTGCGCGCGAAGGCGAGGTGCTCGTCGCTCGAACCTGGACCCACGTGCGTCATTCGCGGAGCAAGGACGCGGACGTCGATGCAGTGCTCCTGCCCGGCGACACGGTGTTCGCGGACTCGCTCGGGCGGGGCTGGTATCGGGTGGCGTTGGACGGAGAGGTGCTCGGCTATGTTCACCGCTCGACGCTCACGCATCCCTAGGTTTGGCGACCTGGTGGGCATCAGCAATCGCCGACCTTCGTTGCTGGTCGGGCTGCCGAACGCCGCCGCGCTTGTCGCCTTAGTGCAGACCGCCGACACGTTGCTGCGTCACTTCGAGACCGGGGAAACGCCTTCAATCCCACCAACCTGCAACTACTCACGCAGTCCTGGTAAAGCCGGCCACGTACAAGTTTGGCAGCCCGCGAATTCAAGACCCACGAAGCCTATCGTCCTATTGTCCTGCAGGCAGCTTCCCTCCGCACATAAGCACGTGGCTTATGTGCGGAGGGCGGCAACGCCCGGCCCGTCGATCAACCCTTTCTAGGATTCCACGGAGTGGCCCAGGAACTTCTTCGCCTTGGTCACTTCACTGTCCCACTTCGTGAGTTGCTCCGGGGTAAGGAACTTTTCCAGTCGCTCGCGAATTGAGCCGCGAACCTCCTTGAGCTTCGCGACGACGTCGGCTTTCGAGATATTGGGGTTCTTCGCACGAAATTCATCGATCCTCTCGTGCGCATTCTCCAACGCCGTCTTCAGCTGGCTCTTCTGCGCATCCGATAGCTTCAGCTCCGCGCCAAACTTCTTCAACTCGGTCTCCACGATCTCGATCAGTTCTGCTCTCATGATTCAGTCTCCTTTGAGTGCCTCTCCGAGCTCAGCGGAAAGGCGGATGATCGTTGTGTCTCTCGCGAGTGCACCTGAATTGCTTTGCCGTGCTCGGCCCCCCGGGGCCGAGCTCAAACGGGTGTAAAGACGTTATGGGTCACGATGATCGCTGCCCGCGGCATGGTTTCCGCTTGATCAGCCTTGTCTCCGTTGCGTCGCCCTCAGTGCCGCGCTGTGTGCGAGGCGGCTGTGCCAGCCGTAGGCAGCGACGGGGCGTTCTCGAGAGGGTCTAGAGTAGGAAGTGGGACGCGGGACGGAAACTGGCAGTTTTGACAGGCCCGGCAGCGGTATTCGAAGTCCATCCCGAGTGGAACGGCATTGCCAATCGGGGATCACAGCACCGGTGATGCCAAAGACTAGACTCCAGCGATCGTCAGCACGCCGACGGCTAAGATCGCCACGCCTACAACCCGCGCGACTCGCAGCGGGACTGGCGTCAACCGCTCGGCGGAGATCGCGAGGGTCACAGCAGCCATTGCGAACAGGTGCATCATACCGGTGGCGAGCAGCGCCAGCATCAGACTCCCGCAGCAGAGGCTGCAGCGCACGCCCAACGTGAGGCCATGGCCCCACGCGCCTCGGGCGTTAGGCACGGACGCGCTGTCACACACTGATCCGTCGCGGCAGATCGCCAGTTGCCGCGCCTTCCACGAAGTGAACTGCATGCCGCCCGCTGCGAGAAGCGCCACGCCGGTCACGACCGGCAGCCATCGCTCCACGACCCCCCAGCGCATCTCGACCGCCATCAGACCAGCGCCGACGGCGTAGACCGCCGCACCGACAATGGCCCAGATGACGTAGTAGCCCACGCCGGCCAGCGCGGTCAGTCCGTGCAGATGAATGCCATCCCCGCCGCGCACGGACCGACGATACCGCGACAACATCGCGATCAGGGATGGCAGCATCATCGGCACCATCATCGCCATCCACATCCCCATGAACCCGGCCGCGGCGCCGTACCAGGTCTGCTGGGACATGCCCATCCCGGTCATCTGTCAGTCCTCGTACTGGTCGTGGCGCCGTAGCCACGCCATCGGGTCCTTGAGCCCCTCTTCGTCGCGTCCTTTGGGCGTCAGATCGACGTAGTTGTACGCGCCGTTCAGCAAATCAATCCCGCGCGAGTAGGCCGAGTAGGTGTGATAAATGTCGCCCTTCTGATCCTTGTAGAACACGCTGACGCCGGGCATTTCCTCGCCGACTTTGATGCCCGTGCCATAGTTGTAGTAGGCCGTGCCGTCCTTGGCCGCCTCAGGGTTGTGCGACACCTGGAAGTCGTAGTTGAAGCTGCTCTCGCCGGTGGAGACCCACTTGAAGGTCCAGCCCATCCGCTTCTTGTACGCCTCGAGCTTCGGGAGAGGCGCCCGCGAGATTGCGAGGAAGGTGATGTCGCGGTGCGCCAGGTGGATGTCGATTCCGTTGAAGTTGTCGGCCCAGAACGAGCAGCTCTTGCACGCCTCCTCCCATGAGGGGGCGAACATGAGGTGGTAGACGACCAGCTGGCTGCGACCGTCGAACAGCTCGGCCAGCGTCTGCTTACCGCCCGGGGTGTCGAAGACGTACGGCTTGGTGACCTTTTCCCACGGCAGCTCGCGACGCTTTTGACTCAGCTCGTCCCGAAGCCGGGTTAGCTCCTTTTCCTTGGCCATGAACGCAACTCGCTCGGCGACCCACTGGTCGTGAGAGACCACGCGGGGTTTCTGGGTGAGGGTGCTCTGGGTTGGCATAACGTCCTCCTTGGGGTCCAGGGTGGCGCAACCGCGCTCATTCCCCAACAGTCAACCGCTCGGTTGAATAATGATATTCAACCATGAGGTTGAATGCAATCCCCGGTCAGTTGTGCTGGAGCCCCTGTTGGACCACGTGTATGGCGCCATTGCCGATCCGACCCAGCGGGCGATCCGATGGCTGTGACCGATGAAGCGGCACCGCCCTGGTACTGCAGCGGTACCTAGCGGTGCCTGGAAAACGAGCGTTCGAGAAGCGCTACCGACGATGCGCGACTGACAACGCGTACACCGCCGATCGGAGTGCAGGGAAGGGATCGTCGGAGAGCTCGATTCCCTTGGTGAGGTAGATCGGGTTGAAAGCGAGCGATCGCTGGAGCGCCTCGTTGTCGGGCGCGACTTTCTCGATACTGATGGTACCGAGCTCAACCCGTTTCCGATCGGCGGGCCATACCACGGAGCCATCGTTGGTCGGGTCGCCCTTATTCGCCAGCTGCACGAACAAACGGAATTTGACCGGTCCCTTGGCCAGGCGCTTCGGCAGGTCGTCGAACAGGTAGTTGGGCCCCACCTTGCCAGCCGCTGCAGCAACCAGGTGAGCCACTCCCGCGAGAGGAATAATCTGGTACCGGCCCGCCCGGCGGGTCCCTGCGCTGTCCACGAAGATGAACGCGTTGTTCCCGTAGAAATCGAGTGTCGCAAAGCTCTTCGGGAGTGGCTTGGAATCCTGGATGACCTTGAGCGCGCGTGGATGACTGCCCAGGAAGGCTTCGATCGGCGACGGGTGTGGGCTGGTAGGCGTCGTGGCAGCGATCGCTTTGAGCATTGCCAGGAAGTCTTCGCCAGTGCCGACGAAGAACCCGTTGTGCGAGTTCGCGACGATGTCGGTAAAGGCACCGCCGGGCAGCGTGAACCGGACCGCCATGCCCCGAGGCGAGGCGGCAGAGGCGGTATCCGAAATCTGGGGCACACCCGTCCCGTCGGAGAACCGCACGATAACCGGAACCGGTCCGCCTTTAAGGTGGGCTGCGGTGCTCATCGCCTTGGCTCCTGGTGCGGGCGTGAACGTCCCGGTCGTCACGATTCCTTTGGCATGAGTGAAGCGATACCCGGTATGGATGCCGCCATTGAGCTGTACCATGGCATCGGCGATCTGCTGTGGCAGACTCGGCGTTGCCGGACGCTGCTGCGCGGCCATGCCGATGGGGAAGCCGGCGAGACAGAGGAAAACGCCGATGCGGGACCGGTGGGATGACACGCGCAAACCTCCGACAGAATGGATGGGAGTGGGCCGGGGGCTCACACCCTCTTGATGGCGATTACCGTGTCAGCCGGCCACTCAGCGCCACACAAGCAGCGATGCCAGCCTTCATGGCGTGCGTCCAGGTAGCACGCGCAGGATGGCTCTCCCTCCCGCGGCGCAAGGCAGACGTGCTCGGGTTGACCCGCCATTACGCGGTCGAGATTGGTGGCGAGCTCTCGAATGACAGATCCATGTCGTGGCTTACGCTCGAGTGCGACCATACCGTGCCTCCACCAGCCGTTTCAGATCAGGGCGAAGTCTCGTCCCAAGCTCGGCCAAACTACGCGTTGAGTCCGTAACGAATAAGCTGGGGCATGTAACAATTGTGTGACGCTGTTCGAGGGCGACCCTGAGCCGAATTGGGCGCCCTCGGCAGCAGTAGGTGCCGCTTCAGCCAAGCATACGTTTGCGCAAGCTCCCGCCGACCGTTCGGGCCGCTTCCCTGGATGACGAGAGCAGGGAGTTCAAGACTCAGAAAGCTGATCAACTTATGATGCCTGTTTGTCCCTGCATGCGCCTCGCTTCACATCTCGATCCCTGCGGCTGTGACGATCTTAGCGGCGGGCGCCCGACCGTCGTCCCGATACCGATACAACTCAGGAGGCAGCCATGAGCAGCACGGCAATCCGTAGTAAGGACGCGACCAGCGACGCGCGGGTCGGGAAGCTCGACCTGAAGCTCGAGGTGGTCACCATCCCGGTCTCCGATGTCGACCGCGCGAAGGAGTTCTATCAGAATCTCGGGTGGCGGCTCGACGCCGACTTCAGCGCGGGCGGCAGCCGAGTAGTCCAGTTTACCCCTCCCGGCTCCGAGTGCTCGATTCACTTCGGCACGAATCTCACGCCTGTCGCCCCCGGGTCCGCCCAGAGCTTGTGGCTGATCGTGTCCGATATCGACGGTGCCCGTGACGAGCTGGTGAAGCGCGGTGTCGAGGTGAGCGAGGTGTTTCACTTCGCCAGCTTCAACCGAGTCGACCCTGCCGGACGATTGAGCGGCCCAGATCCGGACCGGCGCACCTACGCATCGTTCGCGTCGTTCAGCGATCCGGACGGCAACGGCTGGCTCCTGCAAGAGATCACGACACGGCTGGCCGGACGGGTCGCCGGCGACACCACCTACGCGTCCGTGGGCGACCTGTCGCAGGCGCTGCGGCGCGCTGAGGCCGCGCACGGCCAGCACGAGAAGCGGACAGGGCAGCGGGACGCAGACTGGCCCAGCTGGTACGCCGAGTACATGATCGCGGAGCAGGCCGGCAAAGAGCTGCCGACGTGAGCGATCACGACGTGATCGGGAAGGGGTCCAACCATGCGGCCTGACGTCGCGCCCGGGAGGACCTTCCCCGACTACGAGCTGCCCGATCACACGAGCATGCCACGCAAGCTCAGCGAGCTCCAGGGCGACGACCCGCTGATCCTCACGCTCGCGCGCGGCCATTACTGCCCGAAGGAGCACCAGCAGCATCTGGAGCTCGCCGCGTTCTACCCCAAGATCGCCGTGGCCTACACCCAGATCGCCACGATCTCGACCGACGACCACCATACGCTCCAGGAGTTCCGGGCGTCCGTGGGCGCCCAGTGGACCTTCCTCTCCGATCCCGGCCGAATGGTTCAGAAGGACCTCGACATTCAGGAGTACACCGACCCCGAGCACAACCCGATGATCCCGCACACGCTCGTGCTCAAGCCGGGGCTCGTGATACACCGCATCTACAACGGCTACTGGTTCTGGGGCCGCCCCTCGGTCGTCGATCTCTGGCACGACCTGCGTGCCGTGACGAGCGAGATCCGCCCCGACTGGGACCTGAGCACTCCTGGCCTCCGCAAGCGCTGGGACGCGGGCGACTTGTCACCCTTTCACGGATGGAACAAGCAGGCTGGTCAGAAACCGGCCTCGGTTTGACGGAAGGGAGGAATGATGACCGCCACATCCACACTCGCTCCGGCCCGCCACAAGCAGGAGCTGCTCGGGCAAACCGTGGTTGTGATCGGCGGGAGCTTGGGCATAGGGCTCGAGACCGCCCGGGTCGCGCGCGAGGAGGGAGCCGACGTGATCATCACAGCGCGCGATCCAGATCGCGTGCGCCGTGTCGGCCAGGACCTCGGCGCCAACACTGCGGCTTTCGACGCGACTGACTTCGAACGGCTGGGGAAATTTTTCGACCAGTTGCGCACGCCGATCGACCACGTGCTGGTCACGGGCCCCGGCCCCTACTACGCGCCGCTGAAGGAGCTCGACTTCGACAAGGCGCGCCGCGACGTCGAAGCCCATCTCCTGCTGCCGCTGCAGGTGGCCCGGAACGCCATCGGGAAGGTTCGCCCGGGCGGGACCCTACTCTTCATGGGCGGCACCGGCGGCCGCCGCACGGCGCCGGGCCTCGCGCTCATATCGGCGCTAACGGCCGCGGGTCCCGCGATGACGAAGAACCTTGCGCTCGAGCTCGCACCCATCCGGGTAAACCTGATCGCGGCCGGGTTCGTCGACACGCCGCTGTCAGCTGCGATCCTGGGCGGCGAGCTCGACTCGCGGCGCGAGCAGCTCCGGACGACGCTTCCCGTCCGGCGGGTGATCGGACCCGCCGACATCGCGGCGCTGGCCGTGCATCTCATGACGAACACGGCGGTGACCGGCGCGACGTTCGACATTGACGGAGGCCAGCAGCTGGTGGAGGGGTAAGGCAAAGGCGCTCCGATTGATCGGACTTAAGCGCCTAGTCGCGGACCCCGACGGCATGGCGGGTTCTGCGATATATAAAGGAAAGGGCCGCCACTGCCGACGGTGACCCCTGCCATTTCAAGCCGTGTGCACAATCCTGACGAGAGGGGCCACCTCGTCCAACTCCTTTAGCGGCTCATCCGGGAGATCGGGCTCGGCTGTTGCGAGGTTCTCTCGAAGATGGGCGTGCTCGTGGCCTCGCCCGTCGCCATCCAGACGCCGTCACGTCTGGAGGCCGCGCCCGACATAGCCCATATCGACCGCTTCGTCGTACAGTGCCTCTCGGAGCCGGCGGCGGGCGCGGAATAGACGGGACTTCACGGTGCCGACTGGGATACCGAGCACAGCGGCGATCTCGGGGTAGGACAGATTCTCGACGTCGCTCAGGACAACCACGTCCCGGGAATCGTCCGGAAGAGCGTCGATCGCGTCAAGGACCTTATCGTCAACGATTCTTGCGAAGAACGTTGCCTCCGGATCCGGCTGTCGAGCTGCGAAAGTAGCTCCGCCACGATCTCGGTCAGAGCCTAGCACCCTATGCTAGGCAGCGCCCTTTTCGGATTGTGGCTCCGGCATTGTTGAAAGCCCTCGCTCGAACTTTGCGATCAATGTCGCCAGGGCCTCCGGCTGCTCGTTTGTGGTGAGGTGGCCACCGGACACACGCTCGATCTGGACGCCGACCTGGCCCAGCCGTTCTTGCGCGAGGTCGACCTGCCTGTGTTCAAAGGGATCTTCGTCGCTGCCGCCTACAAGGAACGGGAACTGATCGCGATAGGCCTTGAAGAGGTAACCGAAGTCGAGCCGCTCGCCCTGCGCTTGGTGATCGGCCACGAAGCCCGCTGCTGCGGCTAGGTAGAACAGGCCATCGTGGCGGTCCATGGCGCTATGAAGGTCGCGTACCTCGGCGTCCGTTACCTGGTAGCCTTTGGACCACATCACCCCAGCCACCATCTTGAACAGCGTGAAGGAGCGCCCGAGACGCCGGCGGGCCCGATCGGGCAGGCGCCGCAAGATCGGCGTGGTGTACCATGGGTGGGAGTGGCCCTCCCTGAAGAGCCCGCCATTGAAGATGAAAACACCGCGTATGTTGGGTCCGCCCGGGGGTTCGCCTCGCGCGGCGCGCTCAAGTCGGCGTCGTAGATGCTCCAAAACGACAAGAGAGGAAAAGTCGAAGGCAACCAGGGTGGTGGACTGGACAGAGAGATGGCGCCAGACCGCTTCGACGAGATCGGTGCGTTCGCCGGTGGAATACGCATAGACCTTGGGCTTGTCGCTATCGCCCATGCCGACATAGTCGAGGAACAGTTTCGGCATCGCGGCTGCGTTAGGCAAATACGGCAGAACCTTCGCCCACCCAAAGGACCCATCGGGATATCCCGGCAGGAACGAAACGGCGTGAGCGAGGTCTCCCTCATGCTTCAAGAAAACCTTGAGCGGCGCGCCTTGTACTTCGACGATGGCGGGAGCTTGGGGGTCGTAGCCGACGCGCTCACCACCGGCAAACCAAGCTTCGACAGACGGCGTTGCGCCGTTGCTTTGGGCGGCGGCCGTGTGCAGCGAATTAGAATGACTCATTTCTCGATCTCCTTGATGGCCCGCCGATTGGGCGGCGAGGTCGGACACTCACCTCAACAGCCGGGCGGCCGCCCGAGCCTCCGCCCGGTCCTTCGATCCCGCTCACCTCGCCAGCCTTTGCCTGAGTAGATCCTGCTGCCAAATCAGGATCCACTCGGCGAGTGTCAGCGTTCCGGCGACTTGCACGTCTCTCACCTCCCTCGATCCTGCGCCATTACCAGGCAAGCGTGAGCCGCCGGTTCGTGCTGCGCACCACAATGCCGCGGAGCGCCCTGTCGCCGTCGATAGCGGGTGGCTCCACTTCCGATCGCGTAGCCAGGGACGCGACATCGTGCGCGCCGCTTGCGGAGTGGCCGAGAAGCGCCCGTTCGCCGTCGACGGCTGGTGTCTCGATGTCGGAGACGACTCGGTACGCCGCCGGAACCGCGTTCAGGAGCGCTCGCTCAGGCGTGATGCTTTGCGCCGCTGCCGGCGCAGCCCGGGTTGCGAAGACGGCCAGGCCGGCCAGACCGACGATCAGGAAGGGCCGCTGTGTGAGAGAAAGGGGTCGCGTAAACATGTGGGATTCCTCGCCTTTCGAGTCTTGCGGTGGACTACCTACTGCCATTTCCACAACGTCCAGCTGATATTGACAACGTAAACATCCCGTCGAATGTTTCCAGTGTCAATATCGGTACAGGTGGGCACCCATGTCCCAGCGGAAACAGCTCTCGGGTTCTCAGATGAAACAGTATCACCATGGCGACTTGCGTCGCGCGCTCACTGATACGGCGCTGACCATGGTCACCGAAGAGGGGGCGTGGAACTTCACGCTGCGAGAGGTGGCGCGCCGGGCGGGCGTCAGTCACGCGGCGCCTTACAACCACTTTGCCGACAAGGCCGAGCTTCTGGCCGACGTAGCTGCACTGGGCTTTTGGGCGCTCCGCCGTGGTATGGAGGGCGGGTCCCGCGGTGCGCGATCTGCACGCCGGGCCTTGCTTGGAATTGCGACGGGTTACGTGCGGTTCGGCGTCGAGCACCCGGCACATTACCGCCTGATGTTCGGGCCCGAGCTAGCTCAGAAGGAACGTTACCCCGTGCTCCAAGAGGCTTCGGACGCGACGTTTGCGGTGCTCACGAGCGCGCTACAGCGCGGCCAGGCGGCGGGCGAGCTGCGCCGGGGACCGGTTCGCGATCAGGCGGTAGCCGCTTGGTCGCTGGTGCACGGTCTCACCACGCTGCTGATCGATCAGCGGCTGAGCTTCCTGGGGGTCTCGATCCGTGAGGCCGAGCGGCAGGCGAGGTCGGCCGGGGCGGCCTTATTCGAGGGGTTGAGGGTGACGACAGCTGCCTAAATCGCGCACCGCGACGCCGAGCCGTGCGGCCATCTTGACCAGGTCGGGGACCGATCCGGCACCCATCTTATGCATCACCTTCCCCCGATCGGTCTTCACCGTGATCTCACTGATGTTGAGCTCACCGGCGATCTGCTTGTTCAAGAGCCCGGAAACGACCAGGGCCATGACCTCCTTCTCCCGCTGGCTGAGCGTGGCGTAGCGGTCACGGAGGACTTGCATCTCAGCCTGTTGCCCGAGGGCGGCGCGACTGCCATCGATGGCGCTCGAGATGGCGCCCAGGAGCACGTCATCGGGCCCGGAGGGTCTCCGCTAGCGGGCGGGGCTGCAGCTGTGGCCGCCGTTGCGGCGGGGCGTGGCCGATCTGGTAGCCCCAGATCCATCAGGGCCTCGGAGCCGATCGGTTCGACCAAGAGTTCGCCACCGGCGCTCGGCTTTCCCAACGTGAGGCGTTGGCCTTCGCCCGCTAGCCCGCAGCGCCGCTCCAGCACTCTCGCCAAACCGCGCGTACTCCCGAGGGGCCCGAGGAAGGGCACCCTCGTCCAAGACGCCCCCTTCGCAGATCGATAGGTTGGCCCTTCCAGTCAGTTACTGTCCCGATCCGCGTCTGCTGCGCATCGGACCACGACCGGGAATGGACGGAGCATCTTCGAGGCGGCGGAGGAGTTATGAGCACAGCAACCGCGGTGGCAACGATGAAGACGGCGCAGGTTCCCCGCCCGGGAGCAGAGTTCCAGATCGTCGAGAGGGAAATTCCTGACCCAGCACCGGGACAGGTGCGAATCAAGGTGCAGGCCTGCGGCGTCTGTCATAGTGACGCGTTCACAAAGGAAGGTTCCTGGCCAGGTATCCAGTACCCCCGCGTACCAGGTCATGAAGTGGTGGGTTTCGTCGACGGAGTGGGTGCCGGAGTTGCGGGATGGACCAAGGGGCAGCGGATCGGCGTCGGCTGGCATGGCGGACACGATGGCACCTGCCGGGAGTGCCGGCGGGGAGACTTCCGCAACTGCAGAAATCGCCGGGTTCCCGGGATTAGCTACGACGGCGGATACGAACAGTACATGCTCGCTCCGGCCGAGGCCCTGGTGCGGATACCGGAAACCCTCTCCGATGTCGAGGCAGCTCCACTGCTTTGCGCCGGCATCACCACCTTCGATGCGCTGCGCCGCAGCGGCGCGGGCCCGGGCGACCTAGTTGCCGTGGAGGGGGTCGGCGGGCTGGGCCACCTCGGCATTCAGTTCGCGAGCAAGTTCGGCTATTACGTGGCGGCCATCGGGTTCGGGCCCGAAAGCGGCGCGCTCGCGAAGAAGCTGGGTGCGAGCATCTACATCGACAGCAAAGCAACGAATCCGGCGGAGGCATTGCAGCAACTGGGCGGTGCACGGGTCATTCTGGCCACTGCCCCGAGCTCGAAGGCGATGTCCGCGCTGATCGACGGTCTCGGGCCCCATGGCAAGCTCACGGTCATTGGGGTCGCTCCCGATCCCATCGAAGAGACGCCGGTTCAGCTCATCGTCGCCAACCGATCGATTGAAGGTTATGCCTCCGGCACGCCCGCCGATTCCGAGGACACGCTGCGCTTCGCCGAGCTGAGCGGGGTGAGGCCCATGATCGAGACGTATCCGCTCGAGCAAGCCGCCCAGGCGTATGAGCGGATGCTGAGCGGCAAGGCACAGTTCCGAGTGGTTCTGACGATGTAAAGCGGATCTTGCACCCAGGTGCTGGTATGACCTCACGTCCGCTCATGACGCTTCAAGTGTTCGTCGCGCCGCCGCAAAAGGTCGGCGAAATACCGCACGGAACGCGGGTGATCGCGCCCATTACGAGCGGCAGCTTCCAAGGCCCTCGGCTGCGCGGCAAGGTCCTGGCGGGTGGAGGGGATTGGACCCTCTTGCGGTCTGACGGCGTTCTCGAGCTCGACCTGCGTATCACGCTCGAGACCGACGACGGCGCCTTGATTTACCTGACGTCCTTCGGACTACGTCACGGCCCACCTGAAGTGCTGGCTGCGCTTGCGCGTGGCGAATCCATCGATCCCTCCAGGTACTACTTCCGGACCGCCGCAAGGTTCGAGACCAGCGCGCCACAGTATGGATTCTTGAATCAATTGATCGCCGTCTCCTCGGGCGATCGCCGCGCGAGCGGCCCGATCTACACCATCGAGGAGATCCTCTAGCGATCATGACCGCCATGACCTCCCGACCACTGATGACGGTGAGAATCGCCGCAGCTCCGCCGCAAAAGTTGGGCACGGTTTCCCATGGCGTTCGGAGCATCGTGCCGGTCACGGGAGGCGACTTCGAAGGCCCGCGACTTCGCGGCAAGGTCCTGCCTGGGGGAGGGGACTGGTTGTTGCTGCGCGCCGACGGTGTTCTCGAGCTGGACCTGCGCATCACGCTGGAGACCGACGACCACGCGCTGATTTACATGAGGTTTCTAGGGGTCCGTCATGGCCCGGCTGACGTGATCGCCGCTCTCAGGCGTGGGGAAAGCGTTGATCCCGCCAGGTACTACTTCCGAACGCTGCCCAGTTTCGAGACCGCGACCGACAGGTACGCATTCTTGAACCGCATTATCAGCGTCGGTGTCGGTGAAGCCCGCCCGGACGGAGCGGTTCACCGGATCGACGAGATACTTTAACGACGGGCCCATCAAGCCCAAAGAAAGAGAAGATGAACCATGTCGCACCATTATTCTGGTCCCAACATCACGTTTCCTGGTGGCGACGCACGCCTCGACTTCACCGACCTGTATGCCTTCGCAAAACCGGGAGATCCCAGCAGGTCGATCCTCATCATGGACGTGCACCCGTCCGTCGGCCTGAACCCGCCGGGACCGACGACGGCCGAGCCCTTCGCGCCCGAAGCGCTCTACGAGATCAAGATCGACACGAACGGCGATGCCGTCGCCGATATCGCATACCAGGTGCGCTTCACGGCTTCCAAGGACGGCGCGCCGACGGCGACGGTGCGCCGTCTGGAGGGCGCGCAGGCCGCCGGGACGGGCGAGGGCGGGCAGGTGATCGTCGAGGGAGCGCCGGTCTCGATGGGTCGGGAAGCAAAGGTGACGGAGGCCGGGAACTATCGCTTTTTTGCTGGCTGGCGCAGCGATCCCTTCTTCTTCGACGCCGGTGCCCTCGACAACTTCAAATGGACGGGCACAGATTTCTTCGGCGATAAAGACATATGCAGCATCGCGCTGGAGGCGTCCAACGCGGTGCTGGGGTCGAGCGAGGTTCGGCTGTGGGCCCGCACGGTGGTCCGGGACAGCGGACGTTGGGTGCAGGTGGACCGGGGTGCGCGAGCCTCACAAACTCCTTTCCTTACCGGCGATCAGAACGAGGCTTATCGCGCCGCGGAGCCGAAGGACGATGCCCGTTTCATCGCTGCCTTCGCACACTCGCTGGAGCATATCGGCGGCTTAGCGCCGGAGGACGCCAAGCAGGTAGCAGCCACCCTGTTGCCGGACCTCTTGCGCTACGACCCCACCCGTCCGGCGTCCTACCCGCAGAATGGCCGCAAACCCAGCGACGACGCGGCCGATGCCTTCCTGACTGTCATCACCAATGGGAAGCTGACCGGGGACGGGATAGGCCCGCACGCCGATCTGCTCGCCGAGTTTCCCTACCTGGGGCCCCCTCACAGCGACCGATCACTCGAGGCTCAGACGGCTCGTCACCAAACGCTAGTGGAGAGTCGCTAACCGTCGAGCCGACGCGAGGAAGCTGCCCACGGCTCGTTAACTCATCACGGAGGCTACTATGCCAACGATCAAGACCACCGATGGAACCGAGATCTACTATAAGGATTGGGGTACGGGACAGCCGATCGTGTTCAGCCACGGGTGGCCACTGTCGGCCGATGATTGGGACACGGCGATGCTGTTTTTCCTGCAGCAGGGCTATCGAGTCATCGCGCACGACCGGCGCGGCCATGGCCGCTCCACCCAGACGAGCGATGGCCATGACATGGATCATTACGCCGACGACCTGGCGGCGCTGACCGCACATCTCGACCTCAAGGACGCGGTGCATATCGGCCACTCGACCGGCGGCGGTGAGGTTGTGCACTACATCGCGCGACACGGCGAGAGCCGGGTGGCGAAGGCGGTGATCGCGAGCGCGGTGCCCCCGCTCATGGTAAAGACGCCGGCGAATCCGGGCGGGCTCCCCAAGGAGGTGTTCGACGGATTGCAAGCGCAGCTCGCCGCCAATCGATCCCAGTTCTACATCGATCTGCCGTCCGGGCCGTTCTATGGGTACAACCGGCCGGGGGCGAAGCCCTCCCAGGCGATTATCTGGAACTGGTGGCGCCAGGGCATGATGGGAGGTGCCAAGGCGCACTATGACGGCATCGTCGCCTTCTCTCAAACGGACTTCACTGAAGATCTGAAGAAGATCACCGTGCCCGTTCTGGTGATGCATGGCGATGACGACCAGATCGTCCCGTATGCCGATTCGGCGCCGCTGTCGGCAAAGCTGCTCAGGAATGGCACCCTGAAGACCTACAAAGGCTTTCCGCACGGCATGCCCACGACCGAGGCTGACACCATCAACCGCGATATCCTCGCATTCATCAAGCAGCCGGCGGCCAGCCCGAGACGCGAGCCGGCTCTGGTCTGACCTTGACCGAAGTCCTTCTCGCGTGCTGGATGGTGATCCCGACGCTAGCCGACTTAAGCGCACCTGGACGGGAGGTCGTCGAGGTGCGCGAGGACTTCGACTCCGGGCTATGTCTCCCGAGGTATACCTATCGAGGCGACGAGATCATCTACGTCCTCGACAC
>Ga0114129_10001504_pt1 | contig 31539 bp, 30 predicted proteins | sample RhiMetdeltSRZDD1_FD_80071 | JGI IMG/M metagenome (GOLD analysis project Ga0114129, IMG submission 80071) | Populus rhizosphere microbial communities from Tennessee, USA - Rhizosphere MetaG P. deltoides SRZDD1 (version 2) (version 2) | ecosystem: Host-associated > Plants > Roots > Rhizosphere >...
AACCTCGCGCCGATCCAGGCGCTGCTCGAGCGCTCGCCCGAGCTGCCGCAGGTCGCGTGCTTCGACACGGCGATGCACCGCTCCAACCCCGCGGTGGCGCAGATGTTCGCGCTGCCCGCCGAGCTCACCGAGTCCGGGGTGCGCCGCTACGGCTTCCACGGCCTGTCCTACGAGTACATCGCGTCGGTGCTGCCGCAATTCGACCCGCGCGCGGCGCAGGGAAAGACGGTAGTGCTGCACCTCGGCAACGGCGCCAGCATGTGCGCGCTCCAGTCCGGACGCAGCGTGGCGAGCACGATGGGCTTCACCGCCGTGGACGGCCTGCCGATGGGCACGCGCAGCGGTGCGCTCGACCCGGGCGTGATCCTGTACCTCATGGACCAGCGCGGCATGGACGCGCGCGCCGTGGAGAAGCTGATTTACCAGCAGTCCGGGCTCCTCGGCGTTTCCGGCGTTTCGAGCGACATGCGCGAGCTGCTGGAGTCCGAAGCGCCCGGCGCGAAGCTCGCGGTGGAGCTCTTCGTCTACCGCATCGGGCGCGAGCTCGGCTCGCTCGCCGCCGCGCTCGGCGGCCTGGACGCCATCGTCTTCACCGCCGGCATCGGCGAGCGCGCGGCGCCGATCCGCGAGCGCGTCTGCCGCCAGGCGGCGTGGCTCGGCCTCGAGCTCGACCCCCAGGCGAACGCCGCGCACGGCCCGCGCATCAGCAGCGCCTCGAGCCGGATCCCCGCGTGGGTGATCCCCACCAACGAAGAGCTGATGATCGCGCGCCATACGCGCGCGCTTCTCGCAGGCTAGTGACCAGATCGGAATCATCGCCATGCCCCAATTGCATAACCCAATTCTTGCCGGCAAGAAGGCGCTCGTCGTCGGCATCGCCAACGAGCACTCCATCGCCTACGGCTGCGCCAGCGCCTTCCGCAGCCTCGGCGCCGAGCTCGCCATCACCTACCTGAACGACAAGGCGAAACCGCACGTCGAGCCGCTCGCGCGGCGGCTCGAGGCGCCGATCTTCCTGCCGCTGAACGTCGAGCAGCCCGGCGAGCTCGAGGCGCTGTTCGACGCCCTGAAGAGCCGCTGGGGGCGCCTCGACATCCTGGTGCACTCGATCGCCTTCGCGCCGAAGGAAGACCTGCAGGGCGGCCTGATCGACTGCTCGGCCGAGGGCTTCAAGCGCGCGATGGACGTCTCGGTGCACTCGTTCATCCGCATGGCCAGGCTCGCCGCGCCGCTGATGAGCGACGGCGGCACCCTGTTCGCGATGAGCTACCACGGCGCGCAGAAGGTGGTCGCCAACTACAACGTCATGGGGCCGGTGAAGGCGGCGCTGGAAGCCGCGTGCCGCTACCTCGCCTACGAGCTCGGCGAGAAGCGCATCCGCGTGCACCCGATCTCGCCCGGGCCGCTCAAGACCCGCGCCGCCTCGGGCTTGAAGGACTTCGACCTCCTGCTGAACGAGGCCGCGAGCCGCGCGCCGATCGGCGAGCTCGTGGACATCGACGACGTCGGCTTCACCTGCGCCTACCTCGCCACGCCCTACGCGCGGCGCCTGACCGGCCAGACCATGTACGTCGACGGCGGCGTCAACATCATGGGCTAGGGGATGGCCTGAAGAAGTCGTCCCCGCGAAAGCGGGATCCGGTTTTTTAGAATTTTCCTAGGCGCGGCGCCAGCTCGTCTTGCCGGCCTTGTCCTCGAGCACGATGCCCTTGTCTAGCAGTTCTTTGCGGATGCGGTCCGCGGTAGCAAAGTCCCGGTTCTTCTTCGCCGCTGCACGCTCGGCAATGCGCGCTTCGATGTATTCGGCATCGCCGCCGCCCTGGAACCAGTCGTCTGCAGAGCTTCCCAGCAGCCCGAGCAAGGCGGCGCTGGCCTTGACGGTCGCGGGATCCTCGATGGCCGAAAGCCGCGAGAGCGCCAACGGCGTGTTCAAATCGTCGGCAAGAGCTTCGACGACACCCGCGTCCGGCTCGCCTGCCGCAGCGTTGCCCGCCGTTCGATAGAGCCGGTCGAGCGTCGCCTTGGCCTGCGCGATCAAAGTCTCCGTCCACGGCAGCGGCTGGCGATATTGGGCGCTCAGCAAGGCCAGCCGCAGCGTCTCGCCGCGATGACCCTGCGCCAGAAGCTCCGCGGGGGTGACGATGTTGCCGAGCGACTTGGACATCTTCTCCGCGCCCATGTCGACGAAGCCGTTGTGCACCCAGAAGCGCGCCAGCGGCAGCCCGCCATGGGCGCAGCGGCTTTGTGCGATCTCGTTCTCGTGGTGCGGGAAGATGAGGTCGAGCCCCCCGCCGTGGATGTCGATCGTCTCGCCGAGGTGGCGCTCGATCATTGCCGAGCATTCGACGTGCCAGCCCGGCCGTCCCCTCCCCCACGGCGAGTCCCAGCCGATCACGCCCGGCGCGCTCGGCTTCCACAGCACGAAGTCCGCCGGATCCCGCTTGTAGGGCGCGACTTCGACGCGTGCGCCCGCGATCATGGATTCCTTATCGCGCTTGCTGAGTGCGCCGTAGTCGCGGTCGCTCGCGACGGAGAACAGCACATGCCCCTGAGCCTCATAGGCGTTTCCGAGCTCGATCAGCCGCTCGATCATCGCGATCATCGGGCCGATTTCCTGCGTCGCATGCGGAGCGATGTCGGGCGGCGTCACCCCAAGCGCGCCCATGTCCTCGAGATAGTGCCGCTCGTAGCGCGCCGTGATCAGCGACGGATCCACACCCTCGGCCTGGGCCGACGCGATGATCTTGTCGTCCACGTCCGTGACGTTGCGTGCGTACTTCAGGCTGTGGGGCCCGAACTGGCGCCGGATCAGCCGCGCCAGCGTGTCGAATACCACCGCCGGCCGGGCATTGCCGATATGAGCGCGGCCGTAGACCGTCGGCCCGCACACATACATGGTGATGCGCTTCGGGTCCTGCGGGACGAACTCGCGCTTCTCGCGCGCCATCGTGTCGTGGAGGCGGATCATGGAACGAACGCCCGCTTCGCCCTGCCGAGCGAATGATGGATTACGAGCATGCCCTTATAATAGCCGCGCCGCCGAATCTGACCGAAGCTGGCTAGTACGGCCACGCTGGAACACCCCCATAAAGGAGCCGCATGAAGCTCAAGCATCTTTTCATCCTGTCCCTCGCCGCGGTACCCGGCGGCGCGCTCGCAGCCGATCCGCAGGTGGACATCAAGACCAACGTCGGCACGATCCGCCTGGAGCTCTACCCGGCTAAGGCGCCCAAGACGGTCGAGAACTTCCTGCAGTACGTGAAGGACGGCCACTACAGCGGCACGGTGTTCCACCGCGTGATCGACGGCTTCATGATCCAGGGCGGGGGCTTCGACAAGGCGTACAGCCAGAAGTCCACGCGCAAGCCGATCGAGAACGAGGCCAAGAACGGCCTGAAGAACGACGTCGGCACCATCGCCATGGCGCGCACCAGCGACCCGCACTCCGCCAGCGCGCAGTTCTTCATCAACGTCAAGAACAACGAGTTCCTCAACTATCCCGGCCAGGACGGCTGGGGCTACGCGGTGTTCGGCAAGGTGGTCGACGGCATGGACGTGGTGACCAAGATCGCGAAGCTGCCGACCGGCTCGGGCGGGCCGTTCCGCAGCGACGTGCCGAAGCAGCCGGTGGTGATCGAGTCCATGACGGTGGTCGACGCCAAGAAGTAACCCGCCGCGTAACCCGCCGTGTAACCCGCCGTGTAAGCCGCCCCGTGGTGCCCTCCGCGTAGTGCCGTCGCTTTTCATTTCGGACCTTCATCTCACCCACGAGCGTCCGGAGGCGAACGAGCGGTTCATCGAGTTGCTCGAGGGCAAGGCGCGCGGCGCCGACGCGCTCTACATCCTGGGCGACTTCTTCGAGTACTGGATCGGCGACGACGACCTCGAGGACCCGTTCAACGCGGTGATCGCCGGGCTGCTCGGCGCGCTTTCCCGGGGCGGGGTGCCGCTCTACCTGATGCACGGCAACCGTGACTTCCTCGTCGGCGAGCGCTTCTGCGCCGCCACCGGCGCGAAGCTGCTCGCGGACCCGAGCGTGCACGAGATCCAGGGCGTGCGCACGCTGCTGATGCACGGCGACACCCTGTGCACCGACGACCTTGACTACCAGAACTGGCGCCGTATCTCGCGCTCGGAGGCGTGGCAGCGCGAATTCCTCGCCGAGCCGCTTCCCGAGCGCCGCCGGGCGATCGTCGGCATGCGCGAGAAGAGCAAGGAAGTCGTCCAGGCGAAGCCGGCCGACATCATGGACGTGAACGACGCCGCGGTGATGCAGGCGATGCGCGCGCACGGCGTCACCCGCCTGGTGCACGGCCATACCCACCGGCCCGGACGTCACGCGCTGACCATCGACGGCCGGCCGGCCGAGCGCTGGGTGCTTCCCGACTGGTACGGCCGCGGCGGCTACCTCGAGATCGGCCGCGGCGCGCCGAAACTGGTGCGCTTCTAGTAATTCTTACCCCCGGCGGTAAAAACGGCCGACTGGAAAATCGATTCTTCCCCTTTCGATTTTTCCGGTACGGGTGTTGCTCTGGGCGTGTCGTCAACCCAGAAAGGACGGCGCACATGGCGAAGAGCAAGGCGAAGGCCACCGGGGCGGTCGAGCTGCTGAAGGAGCAGCACGACAAGGTCAAGAAGGCTTTCAAGGAGTTCGAAAAGTTCGACCGCGAGGACACCGAGGGGCAGCAGCAGCTCGTACAAAGCGTGTGCGAGGACCTGAAGCTGCACACCACGCTCGAGGAGGAGCTCTTCTACCCTGCGGCGCGGGAGGCGATCGAGGACGAGGACCTCCTGAACGAGGCCCAGATCGAGCACGAGACGGCGAAGATGCTGATCGAGCAGCTCGAGAACATGGGCCCCGACGACCCCAACTTCCATGCCACCTTCACGGTGCTCGGCGAGTACGTCATGCACCACGTGAAGGAGGAGGAAGGCGAGATGTTCCCGCAGGTGAAGAAGACCGACCTCGACCTCGAGGAGCTCGGCGCGCGCATGCGCAGCCGCATGGAGGAGCTCATGGGGGCGCCCGAGGAGGAGGAGGAGAAGGAGAAGAACTGAAGCGCGCTTTACTGAGGCGGCGCAAGGCGCCTTAGGCCGCGAGCGCCGAGACCTCGTCGGAGAGCGGCAGGTAGAGCGTGAACGAGCTGCCCTTGCCGGGCTCGCTCGCGACGCGGATCTCGCCGCCGAGGAGGCGCGTGAGCTCGCGGCTGATGGACAGCCCGAGCCCGGTGCCGCCGTACTGGCGCGCGGTGCTGCCGTCGGCCTGCTGGAACGCCTCGAAGATGATCTTCTGCTTCTCGGCCGCGATGCCGATTCCCGTGTCGACGACCGCGAACGCGATGCGCTTGCCCTCGGCGGGGGCGATGTCGAGCGAGACGCGGCCCTGGCGGGTGAACTTGAAGGCGTTGGCGAGGAGGTTCTTCAGCACCTGCTTGAGGCGGATCTGGTCGGTGCGGATCGCGGCGGGCAGCGACGGATCCAGCGTGATGGCGAACTGCAGGCCCTTGTCCTGCGCCACCTGGCGGAACGTGCGCTCGAGGTCCTCGCGCAGCGCGTCCAGGCGCGTGGGCGCGATGTTGAGCGCGGTGGCGGCGCCGGCCTCGATCTTCGCGAGGTCGAGCAGATCGTTGATCAGCGACAGCAGGTCCATGCCCGAGGCGTAGATGGTCTGCGCGAACTGCACCTGCTTCGGGTTCAGGTTGCCGCCGATGTTGTCGCCGAGCAGCCGCGCGAGGATCAGCAGGCTGTTGAGCGGCGTGCGCAGCTCGTGCGACATGTTGGCGAGGAACTGCGACTTCGCCTCGCTCGCCCGCTCCGCCGTCACCTTGGCGCGGATCAGCTCGGCCTCCACCCGGTTGCGCTCGGTGAGGTCGCGCACCACCTTGGCGTAGCCGAGCAGCCTGCCGCTGTCGTCGCGCACCGCCGTGATGATCACGTTGGCCCAGTAGGACGAGCCGTCCTTGCGCACGCGCCAGCCTTCCTCCTCGAAGCGGCCCTCGGCCGCGGCGACCTCCAGCTCCCACTGCGGCTTCTTGCGCTCGAGGTCCTCGCGCGGATAGAAGCGCGAGAAGTGCTGGCCCACGATCTCGCCCAGCTCGTAGCCCGAGATGCGCTGCGCGCCGGCGTTCCAGCTCGCGACGCGCCCGTCGGCGTCGAGCATGAAGATGGCGTAGTCGACGACGCTTTCGACCATCAGGCGAAAGCGCCGCTCGCTGTCGGCGAGCATGCGCTCGGCGCGCGCCCGCACCGCGATGTCGTCCTGCAGCCGGCGGTTCGCCTCCTCGAGCTCGCGCGTGCGCTCGCTCACCCGCAGCGCGAGCCCGCGGCTGCGGTCGCGCAGCTCCTCCATCGCCTGGCCGAGCTGGCCGAGGACCGCCGACAGCACGTGGCCGGTGAACACCATCGTGGTCACGAAGAGCAGCAGCAGAAGCAGCGACTCGTTGAGCGGAACCGCCGAGAAGGGGCCGCGCTCCTGGCGCAGCGTGTACCACAGGGCCATTGCGCAGACGGCCGCCGTGGCGGTGGCGACCTCGCGCTGGCTGAAGCGGAACGCGGCCCAGATGATGAAGGGTACGATCAGGAAGGTGACGCCGTAGGTCGGCGACCCGCCGGCGCCCGCGCTGAACACCATATGGGTTGCCGCGACAAGCGCCAGCGCGAAGCCCAGGCCTTCGGCGATCCGGGCGCCGGTCCAGCGCATCCCGGAGGGCAGCGCCCAGCACAGAACCAGCGGCGCGACCAGGATGATGCCCGTGGCATCGCCCTGCCACCAGGTGAGCCAGTTGCGGAAAAGCTCGCTTCCGGGCATCGGGTGCGCCAGTCCCAGCGGAAGCAGCGCGCAAGTGGGCGCGATCGTCGCGGCCAGGGCGGCGACGCCGAAGAACCTCACTACGGCCGCCGGCCGGCCGAACCGCCAGGGGAGGCCGATATGGCGGCGCACCAGCCCGGCGCCGACGTACGCCTGAAATGCGCTGCCGCTGGCGATCACCGCCGCGGCGAGGATCGATCCTTCGATGGTGACGTTCGCCGCGAAGCTGCCGGCCCATACACCGGGCCAGAGCCGCGTTCCGCCGAGCAGCAGCGCCGCGAGCGCGATGCCCGATGCGGGCCAGATCGCGGTGGCGTAGCCCGGCGGGATGGCTACGAGCAGCGCGAGCTTGGCCGCCGCGAAATAGGCGGCGGCGACGAACACCCCCTGCGCCAGGACGGCCCAGCGCCGGGGCCCCGCGACCTGCTCTTCGACGGCGTTGTCTCGAGGCAAACGCCTAATGCTACGCCCCCCGATCGGGGTCGGGGTCCAGCCCCCGCTCGAGATCCGCCTTGAGGTCGGACACCGCCTCGAGTCCGACGGCGAGGCGCACCAGGCCCTCGGTGATTCCGGCCGCGGCGCGCGCCTCGGGCGAGATCCTGCCGTGCGTGGTGCTCGCCGGGTGGATGATGGTGGTCTTGACGTCCCCGAGGTTGGCGGTCAGCGAGACCAGGCGAGTCGAGTCGATCACGCGCCAGGCCGCGGCGCGGCCGCCCTTGACCTCGAAGGAGAGCACCGACCCGGCGGCGCGCTGCTGGCGCTTTGCCAGCGCATGCTGGGGGTGCGATTCGAGCCCGGGGTAATGCACCCGGGCCACGCTGGGGTGCGCTTCCAGCCAGCGCGCGAGCTCGAGCGCCGCCGCCGACTGGGCGCGCATGCGCAGCTCGAGCGTCTCCAGGCCCTTCAGCACCACCCAGGCGTTGAACGGCGAGAGCGTCGGCCCGGCCGTGCGCAGGAACGCCGTAATCGGGTCGCCGACCAGCGCCTTCGAGCCCGCCACGGCGCCTGCGATCACCCTGCCCTGCCCGTCGAGATACTTGGTGGCCGAGTGGACGACCAGGTCGGCGCCGAGCTCGAGCGGCCGCTGCAGCGCCGGCGTGCAGAACACGTTGTCGACCGCGAGCAGCGCCCCGGCCTGCTTGGCGATTTTTGCCAGTCCTTCTATGTCGGACACTTCGGTGAGCGGATTCGAAGGCGTCTCCAGGAACAGGAGCCGGGTATTTCCGCGGATCGCCCGGCGCCACTCGTCCACCCGGGTGGGAGCAACGTAGGTCGTCTCGATCCCGAAGCGCGAAAGAATGCTGTTGAAGAGGTTGATCGTGGCGCCGAACACCGCGTTCGAGCACACGACGTGGTCGCCGCTCTTCAGGTGCGTCAGCGTGGTGGCCAGGATGGCCGCCATGCCGGAGGCGGTGCCGACGCAGCTTTCGGCGCCTTCGAGCGCGGCCAGCCGGTCCTGGAACATCTGCACCGTGGGATTGGTGTAGCGGGTGTACACCATGCCCTGCTCCTCGCCGGCGAAGCGCGCCGCCGCCTGGCGCGCGTTGTCGAAGACGAAGCTCGAGGTCAGGAACAGCGCCTCGGAATGCTCCTGGAACTCGGTGCGCGCCTGCCCCGCGCGCACGCCCTTGGTTGCGATCTGGTAGTCGTTGGCCATAAAAAAACCCGGGCCTCTGTGCAGCGGACCGGGTTTGTCTCGGCACGCTTTAGCTGGATTTATTACGCGCCCGCAAGCTGTGGCCCCTCAAATCGGCGCGAACGGAAACTATATCAGGCGGCCAGATTTAAGTCGAGTTGGGCATTTTCATCGTCCGCCGAGTCGCGCTTCGCATCGCGCTGAATCTCGATGTCGCGCAGGTAGTCGCTGGTCACGTCGCCGGTGATGTAGACCCCGTCGAAGCACGAGGTCTCGAAGCTCGAGAGGCGGGGATTCACCTGGCGCACGGCGTCCTTCAGCTCCTCCAGGTCCTGGTAGACCAGCGCGTCGGCGCCGATCTCGCGCGCCACCTCGTCCTCGCTGCGCTCGGCGGCGATCAGCTCGGCGCGCGTCGGCATGTCGATGCCGTACACGTTGGGGAAGCGCACCGGCGGCGCGGCCGAGGCGAAGAACACCTTGCGCGCGCCCGAGTCGCGCGCCATCTGCACGATCTCGCGGCTGGTGGTGCCGCGCACGATCGAATCGTCCACCAGCATGACGTTCTTGCCGGCGAACTCCATCGACATCGGATTCAGCTTCTGGCGCACCGAGCGCGCGCGCACCGCCTGTCCCGGCATGATGAAGGTGCGCCCGATGTAGCGGTTCTTCACGAAGCCCTCGCGGTAGGCGACGCCCAGCCCCACCGCGAGCTGCAGCGCCGCCGGCCGCCCCGAATCCGGGATCGGGATCACGACGTCGATGTCGAGGCTGCGGTGGCTGCGCTTGATCTTCTCGGCGAGCTTGCGGCCCATGTTGAGCCGCGTCTCGTACACCGAGGCGCCGTCGATGATCGAGTCCGGACGCGCGAGGTACACGTACTCGAAGATGCAGGGATTCAGGCTCGCGTGCGGCGCGCACTGCTGCGTGTGAAGGCGGCCGCCCTGGTCGATGAACACCGCCTCGCCCGGCCCCACGTCGCGCAGCACGCGGAATCCGTTCGCGTCCACGGCGACGGACTCGGAGGCGACCATGTATTCCCTGCCGGCGGGCGTGTCGTTATAGCCGATGACCGCCGGGCGGATGCCGAACGGATCGCGGAACGCGAGCACGCCGTAGCCCGCGATCATCGCCACCACGGCGTAGGCGCCCCTCAGGCGGCGGTGCGTGGCGGCGACCGCGGCGAAGATCGTCTGCGGATCGAGGTGCAGCCTGACCGAGGCCTTCTCCAGCTCGTGCGCCAGCACGTTCACCAGCACCTCGGAGTCGGAGCCGGTGTTGATGTGCCGCAGGTCGGTGCGGAACATCTCGTCCTTCAGCTGCGCCGAGTTGGTGAGGTTGCCGTTGTGCCCCAGCACGATGCCGAAGGGCGAATTGACGTAGAACGGCTGCGCCTCGGCCGAGCTGAACGCCGAGCCCGCGGTCGGATAGCGCACGTGCCCGACGCCCATGGTGCCGGGCAGCGAGCGCATGTTGCGGGTGCGGAACACGTCGCGCACCATGCCCGGCGCCTTGTACATGTGGAACGAGCTGCGCTCGGCCGTGACGATGCCTGCGGCATCCTGGCCGCGATGCTGGAGGAGGAGCAGCCCGTCGTAGAGGAGCTGGTTGACGGGCGAACCGGCGACGATTCCCAGAATTCCGCACATCGGAGATTTTCCCGGTGTGACTAAGGGTTAATTATATTTCAAGCGCTTGAACAGCGCGGGCGGCAGCCAAGGCTCGAGCTGCACCACCGTCCGGCCGAGCATCGGCCCGCTATAGGACTGTTTCCAGATGGGGTTCTGCGGCAGCGAAGTCAACCCGGCGCCGATCGCGAAAACGATCGCGATCAGCAGCCCTCGCGCCACGCCGAACAGCCCGCCGAGCGTGCGATCGAGCCCCGCCAGGCCGCTCGCCTTGAGCGCCTTGGAGACCATCAGGGCGACGAGCGTCGCGAGGGTCAGCGTGACCACGAAAATCGACACGAACGCGACGATCACGCGCAGGTCCGGGTTGGCGATCGATGCCGGCAGCGCGTTGGCGAGCGGCTCCGCGAGGTAGTTGGCGACCAGAAAGGCGCCCACCCATCCCGCGAGCGAGATGACCTCGCGCACCAGCCCGCGCCAGAAGCCCCATGCGATCGACAGGACCAGCACGCCGATGATTGCGTAATCGAGCGCCGTCACTTGGCGGTGACCGCGCCGGGCTCGAGTCCCAGGCCTTTCAGCTTCGTCGCCGCCTCCTCGGCGGCTTCGCGGCTGGGAAACGGGCCCGCGCGCACGCGGGTCAGGTTGCCGGCGACGGCCTCGGTGTAGTGCGGAATCTTCGCCGCCGCGAGCTTCGAAGTGACGTTCTCCGGGCTCGCGAACGCCCCGATCGGCACGAAGAACTCTTCCTTCGCCGCGTCCTTCTTCTCGGGCGGCGCGGGCTTCTGCGCGGGCGGCTTCGGCTTGAAGGGCGCGTCGTCCTCGCCCGGAATGCGCACGCTCGGCGACGGCGCCACGGGGCGAGGTTCCTGGTCAAACACCATCGGCAGGACGATGATCGCGAGCAGCACCAGCGCGACCGCCCCCACCAGCCGCCTGCGGCCACGACGCTTGAGAGTATCTACGTCTTGTTGTTGTTCAGCCATGCCATCACTTCGGCCACGGTGAGAAAGGAGCCGAATACGACGATCTTATCACCCTCGCCGGCGAGCGCTTTCGCCGCCTCGAAGGCGTCGGCCGGAGAATCGAACAAGGTTTTTTCTCCATTCGGAACATGAGGGACAAGTTCGGAAGCGCGCGCGCCGCGCGGTCCCGGCAAAGAGGCAAGGTGCCAGCGCGTCACGCGCGGCGCGAGCGCGCGCAGCACCGCGCCGATGTCCTTGTCGCGCAGCATGCCGCACACGGCGATGGTCTCGGGCGCAAACCCCGCTTCCGAGAGATTCTGCGCCAGCACCTTCGCCGCCTGCGCGTTGTGCGCCACGTCGAGGATCACCTGCGGGCGGCCCGGCAGCACCTGGAACCGCCCGGGAATCTCCACTTCGGCGAGGCCGCGGCGCACGTCCTGCATCGCCACCGGAAGCTGGAGCGTGCCGAGCGCGCAGATCGCCGCCGCCGCGTTCGCGAGCTGGATCCTGCCGCGGAGCGCCGGGTAGGCGAGCCCGCCGCGGCGCGCGCCCGGGCCCCAATAGGTCCATTGCTGCTGTTCGGAAGTGAAACCGAAGTCGCGCCCAATCAGGAGGTGCCGTGCCGGTGTTTCCAGAACAGAGCGAGGCGGATGGGGGTCGGCGATTACCGCGGGACGGCCGGGCCGGAAGATGCCGGCCTTTTCGCGCCCGATCTCCTCGCGCGTCGCGCCGAGATACTCCACGTGGTCGATACCGACGCTCGTCAGCACGGCGCAGTCGGGGTCGACGATGTTCACCGCGTCGAGCCTGCCGCCCAGGCCGACCTCGAGGATGGCCGCTTCGATTTCTTCTCTGGAGAAGTGGTAAAGCGCCGCAAGCGTGCCGAATTCGAAGTACGTCAGCTGAACCTCACCCCTCGCCCCCTCCACGGCAGCAAACGAGTCGGCGAGCGCCTCGTCCGTCGCCTCGACCCCGGCGACCCGGACGCGCTCGTTGTAGCGCAGGAGATGCGGCGATGTGTAGAGGCCGGTGCGATATCCGGCGGCGCGCAGGATCGACTCGAGCATCGCGCAGGTCGATCCCTTGCCGTTGGTTCCCGCGACGGTGATCACGGGGCAATCGATCTCGATCTTCAACCTTGAAGAGACTTCCGCCACACGTTCCAGGCCCAAGGCGATGGACTTGGGATGCTGGCGCTCGATGTAGCCGAGCCACTCAGGTAACGATCGGGCCAGCGTTTTCACTGCGATTGCGCCTCGAAGATCTGCCGCACCGTATCGATGGTATCGGCTTCGCCGGCGAGTTTGTCCGGCCGGTAGCCCTTGACGCGCGCGAAGCGCAGCGCCATGCCGCCGGGGTATTGGGAGCTACTCTGCACGTCGTTGAACGCGATCTCGACCACCAGCTCGGGGCGCACGTACACCGTCCACTCGTCGCGCCTCACCTCGCGTGCCAGGAGCTCGCGCGTCTGCCATTCGAGGATCTCGTCGGTCAGCCCCTTGAAGGTCTTGCCGAGCATCACGAAGCCGCCGCTGCGCGGGTCGCGAGCGCCGAGGTGAAGGTTCGAGAGCCAGCCCTTGCGCCGGCCGCTGCCCCACTCGACCCCGATGACCACCAGGTCGAGCGTCCTGGCGCGCTTCAGCTTCAGCCAGCCGGCTCCGCGCCGCCCGGCCTCGTAGGGCGCGTCGAGCGCCTTCGCCATCAGGCCCTCGTGGCCGCGCGCCAGCGCGTCCTCGTAGAAGGCATCCGCCTTCGCCGCATCGCCGGTGATGAGCGAAGGGGTGACGATCGCGGCGGGCAACAGCTGCCGCAGGATGTCATGGCGCTCGCGCGCGCCGCGATCGACCATCGGCTCGGCGTTGCGCAGCAGGCAATCGAAGAAGAACACCGAGAGCGGCAGCTCGCCGCGCAGCGCTTCGTCGTCGGTCTTGCGGCCGAAGCGGCGCATGGTGACCTGGAACGGATGCGGGCGGCCGTTTGCCCGCAGCGCGATCGCTTCGCCGTCGAGGATCAGGTCGGCCGCGACGCCTTTCAAGGCCGAGACGACCTCGGGAACGCGCGAGGTGACGTCATTCAAGTTGCGCGTGAACACGCGCACTTCGTCGCCGGCCTTGTGCACCTGGATGCGCGCCCCGTCCAGCTTCCACTCGAAAAGCGCCGTGCCGAGGTCGGCGAGCGCCGAGGCCACGTCCTCGGCCGGCTGCGCGAGCATGGGGAGCACCGGCTGCATCAGGCGGATTGAGAATTGCTCGAGTCCGCCGCCATGGAGCGCGGCGCGCGCGACTTGCGGTATTCCGCCCGCAAAGGTCGCGGCACGCCTCACCTCGGCAGGAGACAGACCGGCGGCGACGGCGACCGCCTCCAGCATCACGCCTTCGAGCGCACCCTGCCGCAGCTCGCCCACGATGAGGCGGAGCAGAAAATCCTGCTCCGGCCCGGTCGCTTTCGCAAACAGGCTCTTGAGCTGCTCGGCGCGTTGACCTGCGGAGCCTTTCCCCTTCAAACCCTTCAGTCGCTCGAATGCCGCATCCACGTCGGTCACTGTAAGCATCGGCTCCCGGGCGGGATCGTGCATCGCGGAGCGCAGGGTGGCGTAGCCCAGCGTGAGCTTGCCCTGACGGAGGTCGCCGCTCAGCCAGGGCAGCGCGATCTCGATCTCCTCGGCCTCCAGCCGCTTCAGCGAGTCGGCGATGAAGGCGGTCTTCGCCAGGCGGCTCGAGGTTGCGGCGACCTGCGCCGAGGTGCGCACGACCTCCGCGAGCAGCGTCACGCGGCGCTGTCGGCCGGCATTCCCCTGAGCAGGCTGAGCAGCGAGTGCAGCTTGTCGCGCAGCTGCCGGCGGTCGACGATCATGTCGATCGCGCCCTTCTCGAGCAGGAACTCGGCGCGCTGGAAGCCCTCCGGCAGCTTCTGGCGCACCGTCTGCTCGATGACCCGCGGGCCGGCGAAGCCGATCAGCGCCTTCGGCTCGGCGATCACCACGTCGCCGATCATCGCGAAGCTCGCCGACACCCCGCCCATGGTCGGGTCCGAGAGCACCGAGACGAACGGCAGGCGCCGCTCGGCGAGGTCGGTGAGCGCGGCGGTGGTCTTCGCCATCTGCGCGAGCGAAAGCAGGCCCTCCTGCATGCGCGCGCCGCCCGACGCGGTCACGCACACGAACGGCAGCTTCTGCTCGATCGCCACGCGCACGCCGCGCACGAAGCGCTCGCCCACCACCGAGCCCATCGAGCCGCCCATGAAGTCGAACTCGAACGCGGCGCACACCACGCCCAGCGCCTTGATCGAGCCCTGCATCACCACCAGCGCGTCGCTCTCGGCAGTCTGCTCCTGCGCCTCGGCGAGGCGCTCGGTGTAGCGGCGCGAATCCTTGAACTTCAGGGTGTCGACCGGCAGCACCTCCGAGCCGATCTCGAAGCGCCCGTCGGGATCGAGCAGCGCGTCGAGGCGCGGGCGGGCGCCGAGGCGCTCGTGATGGCCGCACTTCGGGCACACGTTCAGGTTCTTCTCGAGGTCGGTGCTGTAGAGCACCGCGTCGCACGCGGCGCACTTGGTCCACAGGCCTTCGGGGACCGTCTTCTTCGCCGCGCCGGTGCGCTGGATCTTCGGCGGCAGGAGCTTCTGCAGCCAGCTCATGGACGATCGTTCCCCGGAAGGTTATTCATGCATCCAGCGCCTGTCGGATCGGCTTGAGGAATGCCTTGACCCGCGCAACCGCCTGGTCGGGCGAGCCGGCCTCGATCTCCTGGATCAGGCGGCTGCCGATCACCACCGCGTCGGCGCTCGCCGCGACGCGGCGCGCCGAGTCGGCGTCGCGGATGCCGAATCCGACGCCGATGGGCAGGCGCGTCGCGGCGCGGATACCCGGAATCTTCGCCGTCACTTCCGAAAAGTCCAGGTTCGTCGCGCCGGTGATGCCGCGCAACGACACGTAGTACAGATAGCCGCTGCCGCTCCTCGCCACCTCGTCGATCCGCTTCTTCGTCGAGGTCGGCGCGAGCAGGAAGATCGGGTCGATGTCGTTCTTCTTCATCAGCGCCGAGAAGTCGACGCATTCCTCGGGCGGGTAGTCCACCACGATCACGCCGTCGATGCCGGCCGCCTTCGCCGCGGCGGCGAACCTCCCGATGCCCATCGCCTCGATCGGATTGGCGTAGCCCATCAGCACGATCGGAGTGGCCTCATCCTTTTCTCTGAATTGCCTTACCAGCCGGAGAACGTCCTTGAGACCGACGCCGTGCTTCAGCGCGCGCTCGCCGGAGCGCTGGATCACCGGTCCGTCGGCCATCGGATCGGAGAACGGCACGCCGAGCTCGAGGATGTCCGACCCGGACTCCACCAACGCGTGCATGAGCGGCACGGTGAGCGAAGGATGCGGGTCGCCGGCGGTGATGTACGGGATCAAGGCCTTGCGCCGCGCGCCGGCGAGCGCCTCGAAGCGGCCCTGGATCCGCGACATCAAAGCTTCTTCCCCGAGCGCTCGGCTACGGTGTGCATGTCCTTGTCGCCGCGGCCGGAGAGGTTGACGAGCAGGATCGCGTCCTTAGGCATCGAGGGCGCCATTTTCATCGCCTGCGCCACGGCGTGCGCGGATTCGAGCGCCGGGATGATGCCCTCGCTGCGGCAGAGCTCGTGGAACGCGGCCAGGGCTTCGTCGTCGGTCACCGCCACGTATTCGGCGCGCTTGCTGTCTTTCAGCCAGGCGTGCTCGGGGCCGACGCCGGGATAGTCGAGCCCCGCGGACACCGAGTGCGTCTCCGTGATCTGGCCGTTCTCGTCCTGCAGCAGGTAGGTGCGGTTGCCGTGCAGCACCCCGGGCCTGCCGGCGCAGAGCGACGCCGCATGCTTGCCGGTCTCGAGGCCCTCGCCGGCAGCTTCTACTCCGATCAATCTCACGCCGGCGTGCGAGATGTACGGGTAAAACATGCCCATGGCATTAGACCCGCCCCCGACGCAGGCGATCACCGCATCGGGCTGGCGGCCGGCGAGCTCCTGCATCTGCACGATGCTCTCTTCCCCGATCACCGACTGGAAGTCGCGCACCATCATGGGGTACGGGTGCGGGCCCGCCACCGTGCCGATGATGTAGAAGGTGGTGTCGACGTTGGTCACCCAGTCGCGCATCGCCTCGTTGAGCGCGTCCTTCAGCGTGCGTGAGCCCGACTCCACCCCCACCACCTTCGCGCCGAGCACGCCCATGCGGTGCACGTTGGCCGCCTGGCGCTTCACGTCGTCCACGCCCATGTAGACCACGCACTCCATGCCATAGCGCGCCGCGACCGTCGCGGTGGCGACCCCGTGCATGCCGGCCCCGGTCTCCGCGATGACGCGCGGCTTCTTCATGTTGCGCGCGAGCAGCGCCTGGCCGATGGTGTTGTTGATCTTGTGCGCGCCGGTGTGGTTCAGGTCCTCGCGCTTGATGTAGATGCGCGCGCCGCCGCACCGCTCCGTCAATCTCCTGGCGAAGTAGACCGGGCTCGGGCGCCCCACGTAGTGCTTGAGCTCGTACTTGAACTCGGCCTGGAACGCCGGATCCCTGCGTGCATGCTCGTAGGCCGCGCGCAGCTCGTCGAGCGCGGCGCTCAGCGTCTCGGCGACGAAGACGCCGCCGTAGGGCCCGAAATGCCCGCGCGCGTCGGGCAAGTCATACATCCGCATTCCTGACCTCCGCTACGAAGGCGGCGATTTTCGCGGCGTCCTTGACGCCCTTCGCCGATTCGACGCCGCTCGATACGTCCACGCCCCAGGGCCGCACCCGGCGGATGGCCTCCGCCACGCTCGCCGGGGAGAGCCCGCCGGAAAGAATGACCGGCTTCTCCTTCACCGCCGGCAAGAGACTCAAATCGAAACCTTCTCCCACACCCCCGTACTCGGGGACATGGCTGTCGAAGAGCCACGCCGCGGCGCGCGAGAAAGGGCGCAGGTATTCTAGCGCATCGCCCCCCGGCCTCATTCGGCATGCCTTGACGAACGGGACGCCGAACTGCCCGCAGAACTCGGGCGTCTCCTCGCCGTGAAACTGCAACAGGCCCGGGCGCACCCGCTGCAGCACCTGCGCCACCTGCGCGGCGTCCGGGTTGACGAACAGCGCCACCGTCTGGACGAACGGCGGCAGCGCGTCGCGCAGCTCGACCGCGCGCTCGGTCGAGAGATAGCGCGGGCTCGGCGGGTAGAACACGAGGCCGATGGCGTCGGCGCCGCACTCGGCGGCCGCGCGCGCGTCCTGAACGCGCGTGATTCCACAAATTTTGATCCGCGTTCTCGATGAGTTGGTTCTCATTCGGGCAGTCCCCAGCGGGCATCGTACTGGATCTTCTCGAGGTAAAGACCCTGCGGGCCGAAGGTCGGGGCCGCCTCGCTCCGCTTCCTGGAAAGAAGCACGTCCTTCGCCCACGACGGCGGATGCTTGTCCTTGCCGACGTAGATCAGGGTGCCGACGATGTTGCGCACCATGTGGTGCAGGAACGCGTTCGCGCGCAGCACGAAGTCGATGCGCGCGCCGCGCGCCTCGATCTCCAGCGCGTGAAGCGTGCGCACCGGCGTCTTCGCCTGGCACTCGGAGGAGCGGAAAGCGGAGAAATCGTGCTCGCCGACCAGGTGCGCCGCGGCCTCTCGCATCTTCGCCAGGTCGAGCGGCACGTGAAACCAGCCGAGCCGGGCCGCACCGAGGCCGGGGCGCACGTCGCGGTTGAGGAGCTCGTAGCGGTAGGTGCGCGATACGGCGCTGTAGCGCGCGTGGAATTCGCCGTCGACCTCGCGCGACCACAGCACGGCTACCGCGTCGGGCAGCAGCGCATTGACGCCGCGCACCCAGGCGCTCGGCGGTCGTTGCGCGTCGGTATCGAAGTGAACCACCTGCAGCCTCGCGTGCACGCCGCGGTCGGTCCTCCCGGCCGCGGTCACGCCGATGGGTGCGCTGGCAATCGCCGAGAGCGCGGGCTCCAGCGCGTCCTGCACCGCGCCGCCGCCGGGCTGGGTCTGCCAGCCGAGGAAGCGGCTGCCGTCGTATTCGAGTCCGAGGGCAATTCGGGGCATGAAAGGAAAATCGGGGTCCGACCCCGATTTTCCTCTATTAAAACCCCGTCTACCCGAGCTTGCTGAGGAGCTGCTGCGCCTGGCCCTTCTGGGTGGCGTCTCCGTCCTTCATGACTTCGCCGAGAAGCTCGCGCGCGCCGTCCTTGTCGCCCATTTCCTCGTAGGCCTTGGCGAGGTCGAGCTTGGTCGCGACTTCCTGCCACTTCGGGTCGTTGCTCGAGGTCGAGCCGCCGGGCTCGCCGGCCGATCCGAGGTCGAGGCTGATCGACGAGAGGTCCATCGAAGGGATCGACTTCGTCGCCGACGCCGACTGATCGCCGATATCGAGGTTCAGGTCGAAGTCGAGGCCGCTCGCCGTCGACGCCGATTCGACCGCGGCAGGCGCCGGGGCCGCCGCCGGTGTCGGCTTCTTCGTCGGCTCGGCGTCGAGGTTGAAGTCGATGGCCGCGATCGTCGCATCGGGATCGGGCAGCTTCGCGCTGTTGGGCGTGCTGCTCGCGCCGAGGTCGAAGTCTATGGTCGAAGGCGAGGCCGTCTTGGGCTGATCGAGCGGGATGTCGGTGGCCACCATGCCGCTCGAGGTCGCGCCGCCGATATCGAAGTCGATCGAAGGCGCAGCCGCCGCGGCGCCCGCAAACGCGGCCGCTGCCGGCGCCGCTGCCGGCGCGCCCGCGGAGGCGCCGCCGTAGAGACCGTTGCCGGGATCGATCGAGCGTCCGAGGGTCGCGGCCTTGTCCCAATCCGCTCCGCTGCCGCTCGTCAGGGTCTTCAGCCTGAGCGCGCTTTGCTCGAAGGCGCGCGTGTCGTTGCGCTTGGCGTAGATCTCGAGCAGCTTTGCGTGCACCGGGATGCGGTTCTGATCTTTCTGCAGCGCTTCCTTGAGGATCTCTTCGGCCTGCGCGTCGCGGCCATAGGCCATGTAGACGTCGGCCTCCGCGATCGGGTCGACCTCCTCGGCCTCCATTCCGGAGGTCTGGCTCACCGAGGCCTGGGATGCAGAAGCGGGCGATTTCGAATCGCTGAGCGACGGACCGGTGCCGGGTCCGAGCACGCTGTCGGAGAACTTGGCCTGGTTGGACTTCTTGCGCCGCCACGACCAAAGGCCGTAGCCGAGCAGGAGCACCACGACGGCGGCGAGGCCGGCGAGCGCAACCGTGTTGTCGAGGAATTCATCGAGCAGGCTCGGCGGCGGCGGTGGCGGCGCGGCGTTCGCCTTGGGCTTCGGCGCCTCGGCTTTCTTCGCCTCGGGCGTGGGCGCCGCCTTCTTCGCTTCGGGCTGCGGCGCCGCGCCGACCGGAGCTGAAGCGCCAGGCGCGGGCGCTGAAGCGCTCGGCGCGGGCGCCTGCGCGACGACCGGCGGTGCCGCCGGCTTGGCGGGCTCCGGCTTCACGGCTTCGGGCTTGGGCGCCTCGGCCTTCGCGGCGGGCTTGGATGCGGATTTCTTTTCGAGCTCGGCGAGCTGCTGGTTCTTCAGCTCGAGGAGCTTCTGCAGGTCGGCGACGTTCTTCTCGAGATCCGTCACCCTCGATTGCGCCTCCCTCAGCGCGCGCTCGCGCGCGGCAGCGTCGTCGGCGCGGGCTGCGGCCGCCGCGCCGGGCTTCGCGGGATCGGCCTTCGACAGCCGGACCTGGTCCTCCGCGGCGCCGGGCGCGCCCGCTTCGGTCTTGCCCTCGATCTTGCCGCTGACCGCGCGGCCCGACGCGGTCTCCGCGCGCGCGGGCGCTGCCGCGAGGCGGCCGCGATAGTCTTCCCACTCCGTCCGGTGCGCCAGCACCAGCTGGTTCGCCTCCGCCGTGCTCACGCCGCTCAGCTCGTCCGCCGAGGGCATGTTCAGCGTGCGTCCCGCGCGCACCAGGTTGATGTTCTCGCGCAGGAACGCGTCGGGGTTGGCGCGGTAGATCGCGATCATCATCTGGTTCAGGCTCACGCCCTGCGGCAGATTGGCGCGCGCGATCTCGCCCAGTGTGTCGCCGCGCTTCACGTCATAGGTATTTGCGCCTGCCACTCGAGCCGGCTTCGCCGGCACGTCCTGCACCGGCGCGCCCTGGCTTGGTGCCGGCGCTGCAGCGTCCTGCACCGGCGCGCCGGAATCCTGCGCGGGCGCTTGCGAGTCCTGCACCGGCGCTCCGGAACCTTGCGCGGGCGCCGCAGAATCCTGCACCGGCGCCGCGGCCTGCGGCTTCGGGTTCGCCTCGAGCGGAGGAAGCGGCTGCGCGCTCGGCGCGGCCGGCTTCTGGGGTGCCGCGGCGATCGCCAGGGGGCCTTTGAGCTCGGGCGGATCGAGCAGCACGGTGTACTCGCGCGTCAGGCGGCCGCCGGTCCACTCGAGGTCGACGAGCAGATCCACGAACGGCTCGTTCACCGGCGCGGTCGAGGTGACGCGCAGCACCGGCCTGCCGTCGCGCTTGACGACCGCGAAGCGCACGGTGCGCAGCGCGGACGACGGCTCGATGCCGGCTTGGCGATACGCATCGGCGGAAGCGAGGCGCGCGCTTAGCCCATCTTCTTCGCCGGCCTGAAGCGAGACGATCTCGATTTCGGCGTTGAGCGGCGAGCCGAGCGGCGACAGGACCGTAAGGCGGCCGAGGCCCGCGGCCTGCGCGGCGAATGGCTCCGCGAGGGCCAAGATGCCGGCCAGGATCGCTGCGTTGATAGTCCTCACTGTGCCCCCGCTGTAATAGGTCTTCTAGGTGGACCAACTACCTTAACATCATGGCCTTACGGCTGCAACTTAAAGAAAAACTCTTGAGGGCTAATGCCTCACGCCTGAGTCCAGAAGGATTCTTAACATCCGCCGCAACGGCTCGGCGGCGCCCCACAAGAGCTGGTCGCCGACCGTGAAAGCCGAAAGAAAGTCCTGTCCCATCGGGAGCTTACGGAGGCGGCCGACGGGAACGGCGAGCTTGCCCGACACCGCCGCCGGGGTGAGCTCGGCGAGACTTTCTTCCTTGCGGTTGGGCACCACCTTCACCCACTCGTTGCCACTGGCCAATATGCCCTCGATCTCGTCGAGCGGCAGCGGACGGCGCAGCTTGATGGTGAGCGCCTGGCTGTGGCAGCGCATGGCGCCCACGCGCACGCAGATTCCGTCCATCGGGACGGGGGCGCGGCCGTTGCCCTGGCGCCCGAGGATCTTGTTGCCCTCGGCCTGCGCCTTCCACTCCTCGCGGCTCTGGCCGTTGCCGAGATCCTTGTCGATCCAGGGCAGCAGGCTCGCAGCAAGCGGATGGCCGAAGTTCTCCTTCGGCAATGAGCTCGACCGGATCGAGTCGGTGACCGCGCGGTCGATGTCGAGGATCGCCGAGGCTGGATTCTTCAGCAGGTCCCGGGCCGAGTCGCCGACGCGCAGCATCTGTTCCACCAGCTCGCGCATGTTCGCTGCCCCGGCGCCCGAGGCGGCCTGGTAGGTCATGGCGGTCAGCCACTCGATCTCGTCGTGCTCGAAGAGGCCGGCGGTGGCCATCAGCATCAGGCTCACGGTGCAGTTGCCGCCGATGAAGTCCTTCACTCCGTTCGCGACCGCGCTTTCGATCAGCGGCATGTTGACCGGGTCGAGGATGATCACCGCGTCGTCGTTCATGCGCAGCGCGCTCGCGGCGTCGATCCAGTAGCCCTTCCAGCCTTCGCGCCGCAGCTTCGGGTAGATCTCGTTGGTGTAGTCGCCGCCCTGGCAGGAGATCAGCACCGGCAGCTTCTTCAGCTCGGCGACGTCCATCGCGTTTTTGACCGGCTCGACCGCTCTTCCGACATCGGGGCCCTTGCCCCCGGCCTGCGAGGTGGAGAAAAACACCGGCTCGACCTGGTCGAAGTCGCGCTCCTCGCGCATGCGCTGGACGAGCACCGACCCCACCATTCCGCGCCAACCGATGATTCCCGCTCTCACCATGGCGATAGTTTAAAGCGCCTCGAGCACGGCGGCGCCCATTTCGGCGGTGCCGACGCGGCGCGTCCCCGGCGTGTAAATGTCGGCCGTGCGCAGCCCGGCCGCCAGGACCTTGCGCACGGCGGCCTCGATCCGGGCGGCCGCGTCGGGCTGGCTCAGCGAATAGCGCAGCATCATCGCCGCGGAGAGGAGCGTCGCGAGCGGATTCGCCACGCCCTTGCCGGCGATGTCGGGCGCGCTGCCGTGGATCGGCTCGTAGAGCCCCTTGCCGCGCTCGTCGAGCGACGCCGAGGGCAGCATGCCGATCGAGCCCGTGAGCATCGAAGCCTCGTCGGACAGGATGTCGCCGAACATGTTGCCGGTCACGATGACGTCGAACTGCTTCGGATTGCGCACGAGCTGCATCGCGCAGTTGTCCACGTACATGTGGGTTAATTCAATGTCTGGAAAGGCGCGGCCTTCAGCAGTCACTATTTCTCTCCACAACTGCGAAGTTTCGAGCACGTTCGCCTTGTCGACCGAACAAAGGCGCCTTGAGCGCTTGCGCGCCGCCTCGAAGCCGACGCGCGCGATGCGCCGGATCTCGGGCTCGCTGTAGCGCATGGTGTCGAAGCCCTCTCTTGCGCCGCCCACCTCGCGGATGCCGCGCGGCTGCCCGAAGTAGATGTCTCCGGTGAGCTCGCGCACGATCAGGATGTCGAGGCCGGCGACGACCTCCGGTTTCAGCGCCGAGGCCGCGGCGAGCTCGGCGTGGACCTGCGCCGGGCGCAAATTGGCGAATAATCCGAGCTCCTTGCGCAGGCCGAGGATCGCCTGCTCCGGGCGCTTGGCGCGCTCGAGGCGGTCGTAGCGCGCGTCGCCGACCGCGCCGAAGAGCACCGCGTCGGCTTCCTTCGCGAGCGACAGGGTCGCGGCCGGCAGCGGATCGCCCGCCGCCTCGTAGCCCGCCCCGCCCACGGGGGCTTGCTTCATCTCGATCGACGGATCGAGCTTGCGCAGGACCTTCGTCGCCTGGGCAACGATCTCCGGCCCGATCCCGTCGCCGGGCAGAACGGCCACTCTCATGGGATCAGTCCTTCAGAAGTACCAGGGGTGCTGCGCCTTTCGCTTCGCCTCGAAGGCGCGGATCTTGTCGGCGTGGCCCAGCGTCAGGCCGATCTCGTCGAGGCCGTTCAGCAGGCAGTGCTTGCGGAACGGGTCGATGTCGAAGCGGAAGCTTTTCGAACCGTCGGCGGTCGAGACCGACTGCTTTTCCAGATCAACTATCAACTTGAAACCGGGAAACGACGCGGCCTCGTAGAACAGCTTGTCGACCTCCGAGTCGGTGAGGGCGATCGGCAGGAAGCCGTTCTTCAGCGAGTTGTTCTGGAAGATCTCCCCGAACGAGGGCGCGATCACGGCGCGGAAACCGTAGTCGCGCAGCGCCCACGGCGCGTGCTCGCGCGAGGAGCCGATGCCGAAGTTCTTGCGTGCGAGCAGGATCTGAGCGCCCTTGTAACGCGGCTGGTTGAGCACGAACGCGGGGTCCCTGCGCCACGAGGCGAAGCAGGCGTCGCCGAAACCGGTGCGCTTGATCGACTGCAGGTACTTCTGCGGGATGATCTGGTCGGTGTCGATGTTCGCGCGGTCGAGCGGGACGACGAGGGATTCCAGGACGGTGAACTTGTCCATCAGCGCCATGTCCTCACGTCGACAAAGTGCCCCGCGATCGCTGCTGCGGCGGCCATCGTGGGGCTCACCAAATGCGTACGCCCGCCGACGCCCTGGCGGCCCTCGAAGTTCCGGTTCGAGGTCGAAGCGCAGCGCTCGCCGGCGTCGAGCTTGTCGGGGTTCATGCCGAGGCACATCGAGCAGCCCGGCTCGCGCCACTCGAAGCCGGCGTCGCGAAACACCCGGTCCAGCCCCTCCTTCTCCGCCTGGGCCTTCACCATCCCGGAGCCCGGCACCACCATCGCGAGGCGGATGTTGGAAGCGATCCTGCGGCCCTTCACGACCGCCGCGGCGGCGCGCAGATCCTCGATGCGCGAGTTGGTGCACGAGCCGATGAAGATCTTGTCCAGCTTGATGTCGGTCATCCGGGTGCGCGGCTTGAGGCCCATGTAGATGAGGGCGCGCTCCATCCCTTCGCGACGTGTCGCATCCTTCTCGCGATCGGGGTCGGGAACCGCGTCGTCCACCGCGACGACCATGTCCGGAGCGGTACCCCAGGTGACGTGCGGCCTGATCTCGCGCGCGTCTAACATGACCTCGCGCTCGAACCTGGAGTCCGGATCGCTCTTCAGCGTCCGCCAGTAGGCGACCGCGCTGTCCCAGAGCGGCGCCTTCGGCGCGAACGGCCTGCCCTTCACATAGTCGATCGTCGTGTCGTCCACCGCCACCATGCCGGCGCGCGCGCCGGCTTCGATGGCCATGTTGCAGACCGTCATGCGGGCTTCCATCGACATCGCGCGGATCGTGCTGCCGGCAAACTCGATGGCATAGCCGATGCCGCCGCCGATGCCGATCCTGCCGATGATCGCCAGCACGACGTCCTTCGCGCTCACGCCGCCGGGCAGAGTGCCCTCGACGCTGACCCGCATGTTCTTCATCTTCTTCGTCACCAGGCACTGGGTGGCGAGAACGTGCTCGACCTCGGAGGTGCCGATGCCGTGCGCGAGGCAGCCGAAAGCGCCGTGCGTACTGGTATGCGAGTCGCCGCAGACCACGGTCATGCCGGGGAGCGTCGCGCCCTGCTCAGGGCCGATGACGTGGACGATCCCTTGCCTCTTATCCAGAAAAGGAAAGTACACCTTGGCGCCAAACTCCCTCATGTTCTTGTCGAGGGTCTCGATCTGCAGCTTGGCGAAGGGATCGCGCACCCCCGCCATGCCTTCGTTCCAGTTGGTCGTCGGCGTATTGTGGTCGGCGGTCGCGACCACGGAGTCGACGCGCCAGGGCTTGCGGCCCGCGATCGTCAAGCCCTCGTAGGCTTGCGCGCTCGTCACCTCATGAACGAGGTGGCGGTCGATGTACAGGAGCGCCGTGCCGTCGGGCTCGACGTGCACGACGTGGCTCTCCCAGAGCTTGTCGTAGAGGGTCTGTCCCATGGTTCCAACTGCGGCGGTTTCCGCTGCGGAAACATGGGATTATAAGCTTACTTGCCCGCGCTGGGGCTGGCTTTCGCCGCCGTGTAGAGCGGCATCACCTTCTGCGCGTAAATCTGGACGTCCTTGATGCGGTCCTCGTTCGAGGGGTGCGTCGAGAGCCACTTCGGCGGCTGCCCGCCGCTGTTCAGCTTGGCCATCTTCTGCCACAGGCTGATCGCCGCCTCGGGGTTGTAGCCCGCGCGCGCGGCGAGCTCGACGCCGATGCGGTCGGCTTCGGTTTCGTTGGTGCGCGAGTTGGGCCGGTTGAGCGTGACGTCGGCGACCATGTTGCCGAGGCTCGTGCCGAGCTCGCCGACGCCGAAGAGCGCGCCGGCGATGCCGACCGCGGTCTGCGTCGCCATCTGGCGCGAGATCGCCTCGCGCGAGTGCTCGCGCAGGGCGTGCGAGATTTCGTGACCCATCACCGCGGCGAGCTCGTCGTCGGTCGCCTGCAGCTTGTCGATCAGCCCGGTGTAGACCGCCATCTTGCCGCCCGGCATGCACCACGCGTTCACCTCGCTCACCGACAACACGTGCGCTTCCCATTGCCACTTCTGGGCGTCGGGGCGGAACACCGCGGTCTGCGGGATGAGCCGGCCGACGATGGTCTTGATCCGCTGCACCTGGGCCGCGTCCTTGTCGAGCGCGCCCTTCTTCTGCGCCTCGGCCATCATCTGGGCGTACTGCTTCTGGGCGCTCGCCTCCACTTCCTGCTCGGAGACCAGCATGTGCTGCTTTCGATCCACGCCGACGGCGCCCTGCTGGGTGGTTTCGACGCTCTGGCAACCCGCGGCCAGCGCGGAGGAGATCGCAAGAACAATCAGGGATGTACGCATCATCAGCCTCTCAACGTGAGCCGGACGTTCGCGTTGACAGCTTACACGCCCGCGCGTTTCAAGCCACGAGCAAAATGCAGTCCCGCTAGTCCACATAGCGCAGACAGCGAAAAAGCGAGCCCCGGGCCGCCGAGCTCCCAGAGCCAGCCGGCGGCGAGCGCGCCGGCCGCGCCGCCGGCCCCGTAGGTCACGCCGGAAAACAGGGCCTGGCCGCGCGCATGAGCCGCCTGCGGAAGGACCCGGTGCACGGCCGCGACCGCCGCGGCATGGAACGCGCCGAAGGTGGCCGCGTGCAGGAGCTGCGCGATGACCACCAGCCAGAGCGCGTCGGCGAGCCACCCGAGCAGGAGAAACCGCCCGACGGCACAGCCGAAGCTTGCGACGAGAATCGTCGACAGGGCGAAGCGCCTGAAAAGCTGCGGCAGGAAGAGAAACACCACGATCTCCGCCACCACGCCGAGGCTCCAGAGCACCCCGATCGCCGCCATACGATAGCCCGAGCGTTCGAGGTGCAGGGTGAAAAAGGTGTACAGCGTGCCGTGCGCCGCCGCCATGAAAAAGCCGCACGCGAGGAGCCGCAGGAGCGGCGCGCTCATCGGCCAGCGTGCCGGCTCGGCGTGGGCATGGCCGCCGCGGCCCGGCAACGACAGCGCTACCGCCAGCGCGACGAGCGCGAAGGCAACCAGCGGCCCGGGCAACGCCCTCACCGGCACCGCATCGAGCCAGGCGCCGCCTGCGAGGACCGCGCCGATGAATCCGATCGAGCCCCACAGCCGGATCGGGCCGTAGCGCCCGGCCTGCCCGGCCAGCGCGCCGAGCGTGATCGCTTCGACGATCGGCAGCGCCCCGGCGGAAGCGAGGCTCGTCAACCCGATGACGACCGCCACCGCGGCGAAGCCCTCGGCGAACGGCAGGGCGGTAAAGCCGGCGGCCGCGCCGGCGCAGGACACCGCGACCAGCGCCGGCAGCGCGCCGGTCCGGTCGGCGAGGACGCCCCAGCCCGCGGGCGCGAACGTACGCATGATCGAGGGCAGCGCGAGCACCCAGGCGATCTCGACCGCGCCGAAGCCGCGCGCCGCGAGGTACAGCGGAAAGTAGGCCATGAAGAGGCCCGCCTGGATGAAGTGCGCGCAGTAGAACGCGGCCAGCCTGAAGCCGAGCGGCATGTCTTAAAGTTAGCACCTCAAAAACAGGGACGGACCACGTTTTCCGTTAGCCGCCTGCGGCATTGGACCAAGGGCCAATTGCGCAGCGCAGGGGCGATGCGAACACTGCCGGCGATGAACCTCACGAGCCCACGCAGCCTCGCCACAATCCTGCTCGCCGCGTCGAGCGCAGTCCTCAGCGGCTGCGTCTTCATGGATGTGAAGGAACAGCAGGCGAGCCTCGCGGCGACCTGCCGCATTTCCGGCAGCGTCACGAACGCCCGCGCGGAGCCGCGCCCGATCGTCGTGGTTCTCTTCCGGCAAACCGACCAGGCGGCAGCACGCCTGCAGGACCGCTGGAAGATCGTCGACCATTTCGTGATGGAGCAGCCCGGCCGCTGGGGCTTCGGCACGGGTCCGGGCCAGTATGCGGTCGGGGCCTTCGAGGACCGGAGCCGCGATCTGATCTACCAGCCGGGCGAGAGCTACGGCACCCTGGCGTTCGACCAGCCGCTGGTCTGCGGCTCCGGCACGAGATTCCGGGACCTCGCGCTCGCGATTCCGGAGAAGGTCCGGGATCCCTTCCCCGCGCCCCTCGATATCGCGACGCTGCAGGCGCGCGACCAGGAGGGGCAGCTCGATGCGACGATGGGACAGCTCACCGCGACCGGCGAGATCGCTTCACTCTCCGATGAGCGCTTCAGCGAGGAGAACGCGGAGGACGGGCTGTGGCGCCCGTTCGATTTCCTCGTCGCGTCGCATGCCGGCGTGTATTTCCTCGAGCCCTACGATCCGAAACGCATCCCGGTGCTCTTCGTCCACGGGATCAACGGCACGCCCGCCAGCTTCGACTACCTCATCGAGCGCCTGGACCGCTCGCGATTCCAGCCCTGGGTCTACTACTACCCCTCGGGCATCCACCTCGGGGCCACCGCCGGCCACCTCACTCAGACGATGGCGAAGCTGAAGCTTCGCCATGGCTTCCAGCGCTTCGCCGTCGTCGCGCACAGCATGGGCGGGCTGGTTTCGCGCGGCTTCATCCAGCGCCATGCCAATGCCAACACCAGCGATATTCCGCTGTTCGTCACGATCTCGACGCCGTGGGGCGGTGCCAAGTCCGCCGAGGCCGGCGTCAAGCGGGCCCCGGTCGTCGTCCACGTCTGGCGTGACATGGCCCCCGGCAGCGACTACCAGAAGAGCCTCTATTCCCAGCCCCTGCCCCCCGGTCTGCAGCATCACCTGGTGTTCACCTTCAACCGCAAAACCGCGTCCTTCGGCGAATCGGACGACCAAGGCGTGACCGTGGCGAGCCAGCTTCTTCCACAGGCCCAGCGCGATGCGGCCAAGCTCTACGGCTTCGACGACACGCACACCGGCGTGCTGCGCGATCCGCAGGTGTCGCTGCTGATCAACCAGCTCCTCGACGAACGCTTCCGGTAGCTACTCGGGCTCGATGCCCGCCGCCTTGAGCGCCGCCGCGACGCGCGGCCCCTCCGCCTTGGCCTTCTCGAACACATAGGCCGGCGTGCTGTGCTCGGGAACCACGCCGAGGCTCGCGTACTTCTCCTGCACGTCGGGCAGCTTCACGATGCGGCCGAGCTCGGCGTTCAGGCGGCCGACGATCGCCGCGGGCGTTCCCTTCGGCGCCAGCACCCCCCACCACACCGCCGACTCGTACTCCGGCACGCCAGCCTCGATCATGGTCGGCACGTCGGGCAGCACGGCCACGCGCTCGCGTGTCGTCACCGCGAGCGGGCGCAGCCTCCCCGCGCGGATGTGCGGCAGCGCCGGGACCATGTCGGAGAACACCATCTGCACCTGACCCGCGACGAGGTCGGAGACCGACTGTACCGTGCCCTTGTAGGGGACGTGAGTGATGTCGACGCCGGTTGCGGCCTTGAACATCTCGCCCGAGATGTGCGACTGGATGCCCTTGCCGCCCGAGCCGAAGTTGAGCTTGCCCGGCTGCGCCTTGGCGAGCGCGATCAGCTCGCGCACGTTCTTCGCCGCCACCGAGGGATGCACCACCAGCACCTGCCCCGAGCTCGCGATCATCGAGACCGGCGCGAAGTCCTTGAACACGTCGAATGCGTGCTGCTTGTACAGGTAGAGGTTGTTTACCAGCGTGCTCGAGCTCGTGATCACGATGGTGTAGCCGTCGGGCGGCTGCTTCGCCGCGTACTCGTGGCCGATGGCGGCGGCCGCGCCGGGGCGGTTCTCAATCGTGACCGGCTGGCCGAGGCCTTCGGCGAGCTTTCCTCCCAGCAGCCGGCACAGCACGTCGCTCGATCCGCCCGGCGGGAAAGGCGCGACGAACTTGATCGGCCGGGTGGGATAGCTCTGGGCGTACGCCGTCAGCGCGAAAACAGCGAGCGCGCAAGCAAGGATCCGTTTCATGGCGGAAAAGTGTACATGGTTAGTCGGTTTTCTTCCCATGCCGTGAACGATTGCCACGCCCAGGATCGCCGGCCCTGAGAGACTCACGCGAAAAATAAGAACTCAAGGGAGAAAACAATGACGCAAGCAGCGAACCTGTACGCGCCGCCCGGCGCGCAGTTGACCTCGAACCGGAAAGCCTGCGACGCGTGCAGCGAGCAGATCGACACTCGCGCCGAGATCTGCCCGAAGTGCGGCGTGCGGCAACGCCGGCCGGTGAGCAAGGCAGCGCTGCTGCTCCTCACCTTCTTCCTCGGCGGCATCGGGGCGCACAAGTTCTATCTCGGCAAGTACTGGCAGGGCGCCCTCTACCTGATCTTCTTCTGGACTTACATCCCGGGGATCGCCGCGCTGGTGGAGTTCTTCATCTACGCGTTCACCGGCGAGGAGCGCCTGAACGAAAAGTACTCGGCGGCGGGTGGCGCCGGAACGGTGGTCGCCATCGTCGTAGTGGTCGCCTTCGGCGGCGTCGCCGTGATCGGCATTCTCGCGGCCATCGCGATCCCCGCGTACCAGGACTACACGGTGCGCGCGAAGGTCGCGGAGGGCATCATCGCGGCCAGTCCATGGCGCACGGCAGTCACCGAGTACTACATGGAGACCAAGCGGGCGCCGGCGAGCGCATCCGACCTTCCCGGCGGCGCGCCCGCGCAACCGCAAAACGGCACGATCGCGCTCGGGCAGAAAGGCGTCTTCACGCTCACTCTCAACGAGCGCCTGGGCGACCGCTTGGTCGGCAAGACGATCGTCTTCCAGCCGGGCGTGAACCCGGACGGGCAACTGTCCTGGAATTGCGCCGGCGGCACGCTCGAGCCGAAATACCGACCGCAGGGCTGCCGCCCTTGAGCCGCTGAGCGAATCGCTCAATTCCGAAGTTGAGCGATGCGGTCGCCGACCCGAGAAGTCTAGCGTCGGTGCGCAGGTCTTCGTGCACTGCCAGCCGGCGTTCGGTTGTACGCTGATGGCGCGGAGCCCAGGAGAAATGTCGAGCCCGAGCGCGATGAACGTGTTACCCTGAGCGCGTAGGATTTCAAGCATGAATCAGCGGTCCCTTCTCCGCGCCTCCAAGCGGCGCCTGTCGTGGCAGTCAAATTCCCTTGATATCTCACCCGGAAGCGCGGCTTCGGCGCTGTCGCGCAGTTTCAGTTCAAGATTGGAATGGCACTATGTCTACAGGCACCGTGAAGTGGTTCAACGACTCCAAGGGCTTCGGGTTCATCACGCCGGATGACGGCGGCAAGGATCTCTTCGCCCATCACAGCAGCATCCAGATGGACGGCTACAAGTCGCTCAAGGAAGCGCAGAAAGTCAGCTTCGACGCCGTTGATGGCGCGAAGGGCCCGGCGGCGACGAACATCAGGATGATTTAGGTGGCAGCGGATCGCTCCGCCACCCAAACCACGAAAGAAGCCCGGGACGACCGGGCTTTTTATTGGGCAGTTCCAAGAACCGTCACGCCATGCGCGGTGGCCTCGATGGCCGCGATTGTCGCAACTTTGGCCTATTTACCCGTCGGCGCACTGGTTGCCCTCCTTGCCTTCGGTGCGTTCGATGTGCCGCTGCATTCGCTGCTGACGTTCGGCGGGCAGATCCACGTCGTCGCTGGCCTGGTGGTATGGTGGGGCATCGCCTACCTGCCGGCATTGCTCTACGCGGCAGTCTGTGCGAGGACTTGATTTCCTTACTTCCATGCCGTTTCGGTCGGAGGCAACATGCCTAAGGGTCAGCAACGCAGCAACCGCGAGAAGAAGAAGCCAAAGCAACCCAAGAAACCCCTCCCGCCTACGCTGCCGGGCCATCCCCGGAATTCTTAGCGGCGCCTTTTCTGAGCCTTGCCGGCGTAAGGATTGCGCCCGGTGCGGAGCTCGATCGCCATGGGCGTGCCGACGAGCTCGAACTTGTTCCGGAAGTAGCCCTCGAGATAGCGCTTGTAGGTGTCGGGCACGCGGTCGAGGGCGTTGCCGTGGATGATGATGCGAGGGGGATTGACGCCGCCTTGGTGAGCGTAGCGGAGCTTGGGGCGGATGAGGCCGCGCTTGGGAGGG
>Ga0114129_10001505_pt1 | contig 31535 bp, 39 predicted proteins | sample RhiMetdeltSRZDD1_FD_80071 | JGI IMG/M metagenome (GOLD analysis project Ga0114129, IMG submission 80071) | Populus rhizosphere microbial communities from Tennessee, USA - Rhizosphere MetaG P. deltoides SRZDD1 (version 2) (version 2) | ecosystem: Host-associated > Plants > Roots > Rhizosphere >...
GAACGAGGCATTGCAAACCCGCGTCGCGCTGGACGCGATCGCATCGAACACCGGTTGTACGTCGGAGGGCGATTTCGCCATGACCTTGAGGATCTCGGCGGTCGCGATTTGCCGCTCGAGCGCCGCACCGGTCTTCTCGTGCGCGCCGAGCAGTTGCTGCTCGGCGAGCTTCCGCTCGGTGATGTCGCTGACTGCGCCGACGAGCCGGATCGCGCGGCCTGCCGCGTTGCGCACGGCGATGCCGCGATCGAGAACCCACGTATACCCGCCCGCCGGATCGCGAACGCGGTATTCGCGCTCGAGGTGCGGGGCGAGCCCCTTGAAGTGGGTGCTGATCGCCTGGCGGTAGCCGGCGAAGTCGTCGGGATGGATGCGCTCGTTCCACACCGCAGGCGTGAGCGACTCGTCCTTGGACCAGAAAAAGACCTTGGTGGTATCGGAGATGTAGAGCTTGTCGGTCTCGAGGTCCCACTCGTAGACGCCCTCCGTCGCGGCGCGCATCGCCAGCGTGTAGCGTTCCTCGCTCTTCCTGAGCGCTTCTTCGGTGCGTTTCAACTCATTGATGTCGCCGGTCGAGCCGATCATCCGGACGCCGCGGCCTTGCGCGTTGCGCAGCGCGATACCGTGCGTACGTGCCCAGCGCCAGCTGCCGTCCGGCGCGCGAAAGCGGTAGTCACACTCGAAACGGTCGGTCCTGGTCCTGAGGTGCTCGATGACGCCTGCATCGAAGCGCGGCAGGTCTTCCGGGTGGATTCGCGCCCGCCAGTCGGCAAGCGTGCGGAATTCCTTGCGCGAGAACCCGAGCGCCGTATAGACACGCTCGGAGAAGTAGATCTTGCCGGAGGCGATGTCCCAGTCGTAGATGCCTTCGTTGATTGCGCGCGACGCGATTTCGTAGCGATGTTCCGCAAGGCGCGCTTCACTCACGTCCTCGAAGGTGACGAGCCGGTGCCCAGAGGGTATCGGACGGGTCGAGATCCGCAGCGTGCGGCCGTCGGCGAGTCGCTGCTCGCGAACCGCGGGCCTGCGCCGGCTCAACACCGCAAGGCGCTTGCGGATCAGCGACGCGGGCTTGCCGGCGCCGTAGTCGCCGCGCTCGGCGTTAAAGCGAAGGAAATCCTGTACGGGCGTTCCGGCTGACAGCCGCGATTTCGGATAGCCGCAGATCGCGGCCAGTGCGCCGTTCCACGCCGCCAGCCGCCACTTGGAGTCGAACAACGCAAATCCGATCGGCAAGCGGTCGACGCCCGCCTGGATCGCGGCCGCAGTGGCGCGCTTGCGCGCAGCGCCTTTGCGTTTTCCGGCCGAAGACCTCGATGCCACGCTCCCCTTTCCGCGCACCAGAAGCTGAATCGGAGTCTATCAGTTCAATGTCGCGAGGTCGCCCGCGGACAGCTGCAGCTTCGCCGCCGCGAAGTTTTCCTCGACGTGCGCGATCGACGCAGTTCCGGGAATCGGCAGCATCACCGGCGATTTTGCGAGCAGCCAGGCGAGCGCGATCTGCGCCGGCGTTGCACCCATCTTCGCAGCAATCTTTTTGACCCGCGCCGAACGCAGCGCCGCGCCCGCGCCGAGCGGATACCACGGCAGGAACGCGATTGCGGCTTTTTCGCAGGCCTTGAGCACATTCTCGGCGCTGCGATCTTCGATGTTGTACTCGTTCTGCACCGAGACGATCGGGCAGATGCGGCGCGCTTCCTCGAGCTGGCGCACGGTGACGTTGGAGATGCCGACGTGGCGGATCTTGCCCGCGCGCTGCAGCTCGGCGAGCGTTCCGACCGAATCGGCGAACGGCACCTTGGAATCCGGCGCGTGCAGCTGGTACAGATCGATGCGCTCGAGCTTGAGGCGCTTGAGGCTGCCCTCGAGCGCTTTTCGCAGATGCTCGGGACGCCCGTCCGATACCCATTGCGGCGGGCTCGGTCGCAGCAACCCGCCTTTGGTGGCGATCACCAGGCCCTGCGGATACGGATGCAACGCCTCGGCGATCAACTGTTCGTCGACGTGCGGCCCGTAGCTGTCCGCCGTGTCGAAGAAGTTGTAACCAAGTTCGTACGCGCGCTTCAGCACTTTGAGCGCTCCCGCGCGATCCTTCGGCGGGCCCCAGACTTGCGGCCCGCACAGGCGCATGGCGCCGAAGCCGAGGCGATTCACGTGCAGATCGGCGATTGAGATCGAGGGAATGCTCAACGTTTGGTCTCCTGCGATGTCGGTGTCGTGATTGCCCAACGCCCTGGGTGCGAAACCTCTTGTAACAAATTGGCCGGGCTGGCTCTGCCGATGGCGCGTTCTAATGGTACCGGGCCAACGAAAGGATTCCTCATGAAAATGATTGCAGTCGCACTGCTCGCCGCGCTTGGACTATCCGGGTGCATTGCCGTGCCCGTATACGAGCCGGGGTATCGCTCCTATGGCTATTACGGCGGCGGTTATGGCTACCGGCCGTACGGCGGTTATCATCGGTACCGGGAACGTTATCCCTGATCTGACCTGACCCCTTCGCGGGGTGGAGGTACAACATGAAACTCAAGAACACGCTGCTTGGACTCTTCTTTACGACGAGCATCGCTGCAATACCTGCCGCGTTTGCGCGCGTGGACGTAGTGGTGCAAGTCGGCGTCCCGCCGCCCGCACCTGTGGTCGAAGTGATTCCCGCCCCACGGTCCGGATATGTCTGGGTGCCGGGCTACTACGCATGGCATGGCGACCGCCACATCTGGATCCGTGGTCGCTACGTCGTCGAGCGGGCCGGGTACGGATGGGTGCCCGATCGCTGGGTTCAGAGCGGATCGCAGTGGCGCCACGAGCGCGGGTACTGGGAGCCGCGTGGCCACCCCGGCAAGGGCTGGGCGAAGGGCCACAACAAGCCCAAGAAGCCTAAGAAGCACAAGGACTAGCGCCGGCTCAACGCGCCAACCGCCTAGCGGTCGGCGAGCAGTCGCTCGATTTCCGCGACGAACTTCGGATCCTGCGGCGGGACCTTGGTGTCGAAGGGGATGACCTTCGCGCCGCGCCTGTCGACCAGATACTTGTGAAAATTCCACCGCGGGCGGCTGCCGCTCGCGGTGGCGAGCTTCTCGTAGAACGGGTTCGCGGCGCCCGCCGCGACGCTCGTCTTGGCGAACATCGGAAAGCTCACGCCGTAGTTCTGCTCGCAGAATTTCGCGATCTCCTGGGCTGAACCCGGCTCCTGCGCGCCGAAATCGTTCGACGGAAAGCCGAGAACGACGAGCCCCTTGTCCTTGTAGCGCCGGTACAGCTTCTCCAGTCCGTCGTACTGCGGCGTGTAGCCGCAGCGGCTGGCCGTATTCACGACCAGCAATACGCTGCCCGAGTACTTGCAAAGCGACGTGTCGTCCCCCGTCAGCGTCTCCATCTTCTGGTCGAGCAGTCCGGGGCAGGCGGCTTGCGCGCTCATGAAGGCTCCTAGAAGTGCGATGAAAGCGAAACCACGCAGGTAAGCGAGTTTCATGTTGCAGCCTCCTGTGCAAGACTATCATTTCAGGGGGGAAAAATGCTCGCGCAACGCTTCGCAAACGGACTGCTGGCCCTCGCGCTGCTCGCTGCGGGGGCGGCGGGCGCCGAGCCGCGCTTTTCGTTTCACTCCACGCCGGGAAAGCTGCCGAAGGAAGTGGTGCCGGTGCACTACTCGTTGCGGGTGGTGCCCGAGATCGGGAAGGATCAGTTCAACGGCCGCATCGAGATCGACCTCGACGTGGCGAAGCCGGTGAAGGCGCTCACGCTGAACGCAGCGAACCTGACGTTCCGCTCCGCAGTACTGGTCACCGGACGCGCAGAGGCGACGCTCGGCGCGGGCGTCGACGCAAAGAATGAAACCGTGACGCTGACGCCGCCCGCCGGCGGGATGATCCGGGCGGGACGCCATCGCTTGCGCATCGACTACACCGGACCGATCGGCAAGCATTCCCAGGGTTTCTTCCAGGTGCCGTACAAGGTGCGCGAAGGCGGCAAGCTCGTCGACAAGAAAATGCTTGCGACGCACTTCGAGCCCGTGCACGCGCGCAAGATGTTCCCGTCGTGGGACGAGCCGGCCTTTCGCGCCACGTTCGACATCGCCGCGGAGATCGACGACGGGCTGACCGCGGTTTCCAACATGCCCGTACTGAAGGTGTCGCCCCTGCCGGGCGGGCGGAAAGAGGTCGCCTTTGCCCGATCGGTGTCGATGCCGACCTACCTCGTCGCGCTCTTCATCGGCGAGATGGACTCGCTGCAGGATGAAGTGGACGGCATCAAGCTCGGCATCTACACGGTGAAGGGGAAGGCGGAGCAGGCGCGCTTCGCCATGCAGTCGACGAAGCAGATCGTGCGGTACTTCAACGACTACTTCGGCGAGCGCTACGCGTTGCCGAAGCTCGACCAGGTCGCCCTGCCCGGGGGCTTTGGCGGAGCGATGGAGAACTGGGGCGCGATCGTCTACATCGAATCGCGACTGGCGCTCGACCCTGTCGCGAGCTCGCTGAAGCTGCAGCAGAGCATCTACGGGCTGATTGCGCACGAGATCGCGCACCAGTGGTTCGGCAACCTCGTCACGATGGCCTGGTGGGACAACCTGTGGCTGAACGAGGCCTTCGCTTCCTGGATGGCGACCAAGACCGCGGAGAAATTCCACCCGCAGTGGCAAGCGGAATTGCGCAGGACGCCCCGGGTGGAGGAGGCGATGCTGGAGGATGCGCGCAAGACTACGCATCCGGTGCAGACGCCGGTCGAGCAGGACAGCCGCGCGTTCGACCTGTTCGATTCGATCACCTACAACAAGGGCGAAGCCTTCCTCTACATGCTCGAGGCCTATCTCGGCGAGAACGCCTTCCGCGAGGGCGTACGCCGCTATATGCGCGCGCACCGGTTCTCGAACACGACTACGGCGGACCTGTGGCACCACCTGTCGGAAGCGTCCGGGCAGGACGTCAAGGTCTTTGCCGCGCAGTGGACCGAGCAGCCTGGCTTTCCGCTGGTGAAGATCGGCCAGCGTTGCGAAGGCGGCCGCTCGGTCGTGACGCTCACGCAGGAGCGCTTCACCCTGAACGATCCGCAGGCCAAGCCGTTGTCGTGGCAGGTTCCGGTGACGCTGGCCGCGGCGGGCGTCGAGTCGCGCCCGGTTCTGCTGGGCGCAGCGCCCGCGGAAGTGCGCTTCGCGCGCTGCGAGCCGGTTCGCGCGGTCAGGGTCGGCTACTACCGGGTGCTCTACGACGATGCGAGCTTCGCGCAACTCGTCGGCGCGCTCGGCAAGCTAGACGCGGCGGATCGCCTGCGGCTGCTTTCCGACAGCTTTGCGCTGGTCCAGGCGGGCCGCGCCGACGTCACGCGCTACCTGCGCCTCGTCGATCAGCTCGGCGACGAAGCGGACCGGACGGTCTGGGGCCAGGTCATCGAGTCGCTGCGGTTCCTGCGCGAATTGCTCGATTCACCCGCGGACCGCGGCGCGTTCGACCGTTCCGCCGCCGGGATCTTCGCGAAGCCGTTCGGCAAGGCGGGCTGGGACGCAATCCCGGGGGAGAACGCCGATACGCCGACGCTGCGCAGCTCGCTGATCGAAGCCCTTGGACTTGCGGGGGATGAGAAGATCGTGCGCGAAGCGCGAGCCCGATTTGCTGCGCGCGAATCCAGGACGATCGATCCGTCGATCCGGCCGGCCGTTCTCAATGTCGTGGGCCGCCACGCCGACCAGACCGCGTTCGATGCGCTGCTTGGAATGATGCGCGGCGCGACCGACGTCGAATCGAAGTGGCAGGCGCAGTCGGCGCTGCGCCACGTCGCCGAGCCGAAGTTGCAGCATCGCTGGATGGAGCTGCTCCTCACCGACGAGTTGCCGCCCGGCGAAGCGGTCTGGAACCTCAATCACGTCTCGCAGGGAAGCGAGAACCCGGAGCCCGTGTGGCAGTTCGTGCGCGCCAATCTCGCCAAGGTCTATGCAAAGGCTTCACCCCGGGGACGCGTGTACGTGCTCCCGGAAACCGCCATTCCGTTTGCCGATGCAGCGCGCGCCGATGAATTGATGGCGCTCACCAAGGCGAACCTCGATGCCGGCGCGCTGTACCAGGCGGAGAAAGTCGCCGACTGGATCCGCCTCAAGGCCGCCGTCAAGGCGCGCGAAAAGGAGCGCATCGTGCAGTGGGCGAAGGAGCACGCGAAGCGCTGAAGATGCTCACCGACCGCTACGGACTTGCGATTTCGACCGCGTCGCGCGAAGCGCGCGACGCGTACGTGGTTGGCGTGGATGCGCTGCTGTCAGCGGCCGCGGGCGTAGAGAGCCATTTCGGACGCGCGCTCGAAGCGGACCCGGATTTTTCCCTGTCGCACGTGGCGCTGGCGCGCGCCCGGTTCCTGAAGGCGGAGATTGCTGCCGCGCGCGAGGCGGCGGCGCGTGCCCGGGCGCTTGCCCAGACCGCGACGCCGCGCGAGCGCAGCCATGTGAACGCGATCGCGCTTGCGGTCGAAGGCAAGGTCCCCGATTCGCTGGCTGCGACGCAAGTGCACCTCGCCGAGCATCCGCGCGACGCGATGGTGCTCGCGCCTGCGACCGGCGTCTTCGGCCTGATCGGCTTCAGCGGCCGGCAGGAGCGCGAGGCGGAGCTCTACGAGCTGATGAGCTCGCTCGCGCCGCACTACGGCGCCGACTGGTGGTTCGACTCGATGCTCGCGTTCGCTGCGTGCGAGAGCGGCAGGGTCGACGAGGCGCTGCCGCTGATCGAGCGCAGCATGGCGGCGAATCCGCAAAGTCCCCACGGCGCGCACGTGATGGCGCACGTGCTGTATGAAATGGGCGAGATGAAGGAGGCCCTCGAGTACCTGGACGGATGGATGCCCGGGTATTCAAAGGAGGGGTTGATGCACTGCCATCTTTCCTGGCACGTGGCGCTCTTTGCGCTCGCTGTGGGCGATCGGGATCGCGCCTGGCAGGCGTATCGCGCAGGAGCGCACCCGGGCGGCTCGTGGGGTCCGCCGCTCAACGCAGTCTCCGACTCCGCGTCGTTCCTGTGGCGCGCCGAGCTGGCGGGCGAGCCCCGAAATCCTCAGTTGTGGCGCGAGGCACGCGACTACGCGCTGGCGTGCTTTCCGAAGGCCGGTGTCCCGTTTGCCGATGTGCACACCGCAATCGCCTGCGTCGCGAGCGGCGATTTCGCCGCGCTGGAAAAACTGGTGGGCGAGATGAAGGTGCGGCTCGAGGCCGGAAAGCTCGCGCCGGGCCGCGTGGTGCCGGCGCTGGCCGAAGGATTCAGCGCGTACGCGAAAGAGGACTGGAACGAAGCGATCCGCTGGCTCGAGCAGGCGCTGCCCGAGGCGGTGCGAATCGGCGGCAGCCGCGCGCAGCGCGACCTGGTGGAAAAAACGCTCGCCGCCGCCTACTTGAAGGCGCAAAGACCCGAGGATGCGCGCCGGCTGATCGCGCGTCGCCCCGCATGAACGCCGCTCTCGACGCGGTGAAGGGCTGGATCGACGGCGCGAAGCGCGTCGTCGTCTTGAGCGGCGCCGGAATCTCGACCGATTCGGGGATCCCGGATTTTCGCGGCCCGCAAGGCGTCTGGACGCGCAACCCGAAGGCCGAGAAGCTCTCCGACATCCGCTACTACATGACCGACCCCGAGGTGCGCAGGCTCTCCTGGCAGAGCCGCCTCGATCACACGGCGTGGTCGGCGAAGCCAAACGCGGGCCATCATGCGCTCGTGGCGCTCGAGCGCAGGGGCAAACTCCATGCGCTGATCACGCAGAACATCGACGAGCTGCACCAGCTCGCGGGCAACTCGGCGGAGCGGGTGATCGAAGTCCACGGCACGATGCGCAAGGCCGTGTGCATGAGCTGCGGCTGGCGCGGCCCGATGCAGGAGACGCTCGAGCGCGTGCGCGCCGGCGAGGAAGATCCGCCCTGCAAGCTGTGCGGCGGAATCCTGAAGAGCGCCACGATCTCGTTCGGCCAGGCGCTCGTGCCGGAAGTGATCGACCGTGCGCTGCGCGTCGCGGCGGAGGCCGACGTGTTCCTCTCGGTGGGGACGAGCCTGCAGGTGTATCCGGTCGCCGGGGCAGTGCCGATGGCGAAGTCCGCCGGCGCTCGCGTCGTGATCCTGAACGCGCAGCAGACGCCTTTCGACGACATTGCCGACTCGGTGCTGCAGGGGTCGATCAGCGAAGTCCTCCCCCAGATATGCGGTAAAGTAGCGCCAGGCAATTAGTTTGGGGCCCAAACAATGGGCGTGACCGTCATCCGGCGCGCGCAGCCGTCGGTGCACCTGAAGATGCGCGTCAACGGCGACGAGGCCGAGGTCTGGTTCGCGCCGTACAAGACGCTGCTCGAGGTGCTGCGCGAAGAGCTCTCGCTCACGGGAACCAAGCACGGCTGCGAGCTCGGTGAATGCGGCGCGTGCGCGGTGCTCGTCGATGGCGAGCCGGTGCTTTCCTGCCTGACGCTCGCGCTCGAATGCGAAGGCAGCGCGATCGAGACGGTGGAGGGGCTTGCGCGCGGCGCCGCGCTGCATCCGCTGCAGGCGGCGTTCGCCGACCTCGGCGGCGCGCAGTGCGGCTACTGCACGCCTGGACTGCTGATGACCGCGAAGGCGCTGCTCGATGCGGAGCCCGCGCCGAGCCGCGAGCGGATCAAGGAAGCAATCGCCGGCGTCCTGTGCCGCTGCACCGGCTATCAGCAGATCGTCGATTCGATCGAGCGGGCCGCGCAGGAGCTGCGCGCGGAGCGGCGGTGAGCGGCAAGCGGAAGCTCGAAGTCCTCGGCCACGCGCGCAGGCGGGTCGACGGGCGTGCCAAGGTCACGGGCCAGACACGCTTCGCCGACGATATCGTGCTGCCGCGCATGCTGCATTGCAGGTTGCTCCGTTCGCCGCACGCGCACGCGCTGATCGAATCGATCGACGTGAGCCGGGCCGAGGCGCATCCTGGCGTTCACCTTGTCCTGACCGGGAAGGAGTTCCCGATCACGTTCGGCATCCTGCCGGTCACGCAGGACGAGCACGCGCTTGCGCCGCGCACGGTCCGATACGTCGGCGACCCGGTCGCGGCGGTGGTCGCAAAGGACGAGCAGACGGCGACCGAGGCGCTCGACCTGATCGATGTCCGCTACAAGCTCCTCACGACGATCGCTTCGTCCGAAGAGGCGCTCGCGACGCCCGAGCCCCGCATTCACGAGTACGGCGAGCAGGGGAACATCCACCGACTGCAGGCCTACTCGTTCGGCGACGTCGAGGAGGCGCTCGGGCGCGCCGACCATGTGTTCGAGGACGTGTTCTTCTTCGAAGGCAACACGCACCTGCCGATCGAGCAGCACGCCGCGGTCGGCGCGATCGACGGCGAAGGCAAGCTGACGCTGTGGTCGTCGACGCAGGTGCCGCATTACGTGCACCGGGCGCTTGCGCGGGTGCTGCGCGTTCCGGCAGCGCATATCCGCGTGATTGCCTGCCCGAACGGCGGCGGCTTCGGCGGCAAGACCGACATCTGCAACCACGAGATCGTGGTCGCGAAGGCGGCGCTGGTGCTTGGCCGCCCGGTGAAGATCTGCCTGAATCGCGAGGAAGTGTTCTACATGCACCGCGGCAGGCACCCGGTGCTGATGAAGTTCCGTACCGGCGTGACGAAGGAAGGCAAGCTCACCGGTGTGAGCCTGCAGACGCTCGTCGACGGCGGCGGCTACGGCTCGTACGGTGTCGCGAGCACGTTCTACACCGGCGTGCTGCAGACGGTCACCTATGAGATCCCGCGCTACCGCTTCGAAGCGTGCCGCACGTTCACGAACAAGCCGCCGTGCGGCCCGAAGCGGGGACACGGAACGCCACAGCCGCGCTTCGGACAGGAAGTCCAGCTCGACAAGATTGCGGAACGATTGCAGATCGATCCCGCGGAGCTAAGGCTCGGCATGATTGCGAAGCCGAACACGCTGACCGCGAACTGGCTGCGGATCGGCACGATCGGCCTTGCCGAATGCATCCGCAAGGTCGTCGAGATGTCAGGCTGGAAGGAAAAGCACCGCAAGCTGCCCGAGGGACGCGGCGTCGGGATCGCCTGCAGCGCGTATCTCTGCGGCGCCGGGCTGCCGATCTACTGGAACAAGATGCCGCAGACCGGCGTGCAGCTGCTGCTCGATCGCAGCGGCCAGGTCACGGTGTTCTGCGGCGCGACCGAGATCGGCCAGGGCTCGGACGACGTGCTCGCGGCGATGGTTGCCGAAGTGCTCGGCATCGATCCGTACGACGTGCGCTGCGTGACCGGCGATACCGGCACGACGCCGATCGACCTCGGCTCGTATTCGAGCCGCGTGACCGTGATGATGGGGAATGCGGCGATCCAGGCGGCGGAAAAATTGAAGGCGCAGATCGTCGACGCCGCTGCCGAGCGGCTCGAAGCGCTGCCGGATCGAATCGTGCTGTCGCGCGGCCGCGTCTTTCCCGCAGGCCACGCCGAGAAGGGCATGAGCTTCGCGGAAGCCGTCGTCTGCGCAGAGGAGAAATTCGGCACGCTCGGCGCGGTCGGCTCGTATGCGCCACCGCGCGGGCCGGGAAAATACAAGGGAGCCGGCGTCGGTCCTTCGCCTGCATATTCGTATACCGCGTGCGTGATCGAGGTCGAGGTGGACCCGGCAACCGGATGGACCCACGTGCACAGGATCTGGATTGCGCACGACATCGGCCAGGCCGTGAATCCGGTGCTCGCCGAAGGGCAGGTGATCGGCAGCGTCTACATGGGGCTCGGCGAGGCGCTGATGGAGGAGCAGGTATTCCGGCGACTGCCGCCGAAAATGTCGCACGCGCTGGTGCATCGAATGCCGTCGCTGCTCGAGTACAAGAGCCCGACCGCGCTCGACATGCCCGACGTCGAGGTCGCGCTGATCGAGGACCCGGACCCGAACTGCCCGTTCGGCGCCAAGGAGGCGGGGCAGGGGCCGCTGCTGCCGGTGATGCCTGCGCTTGCGAATGCGATCTACGACGCAGTCGGCGTGCGGATCGACGAGGTGCCGATCACGCCGGACAAGGTCTTGCGTGCGCTCGCGCTGAAGGCGCAGGGAAAGGAGCCTCGCGTCGGGCCGCAGAAGTTCCCGCACGTCCCCTATCCCGAGCCGATGTTCGTCGCGCCGCCGTGGGAAGGCGGAGACGGAAACGCGGCGAAGGAACAGCCGAAGAAAAAGGTCCTGACCGGAATCGCCGCGTCATGATGCGCCTGCCGTGGTTCGAGTACCGCGCGCCCGGAAGCGTGGCGGAGGCTGCGCAGATCCTCGCCGGCGAAGGACCGAGTGCGCAGCCGATCGCCGGCGGCACCGACCTGCTGCCGAACATGAAGCGGCGGCACCAGGTGCCGGCAACGCTGGTGTCGCTGCGAAAGCTGAAAGAGCTGAAGAGGGTGTCGAACGGTACGGGGCTGCGGCTCGGCTCCGGCCTGACGCTCTCCGAGGTCACCGCGGTCGCAGCGGTCAAGGAACGCTATCGCGGCCTCTACCAGGCGGCGATGCAGGTCGCGACGCCGCACCTGCGCAACATGGGCACGCTCGGCGGCAACCTCTGCCTCGACACGCGCTGCACCTACTACAACCAGAACTACGAATGGCGCAAGGCGATCGATTTCTGCATGAAGATCGACGGCGATATCTGCTGGGTTGCGACCGCGTCCAAGCGCTGCCTGGCGGTGTCCTCGACCGATACCGCACCGGCGCTGATGTCGCTGGGTGCAAAGGTGCGACTGGTTTCGGCGAGCGGAGAGCGCGAAGTCGCGCTTGCCGATCTGTATCGCAACGACGGCATCGACTATCTGACGCGCAAGCACGGCGAAATCGTGACCGAGGTGGTGCTGCCCCAGAACGAAGGCTGGACGAGCACCTATTGGAAACTGCGGCGCCGCGGCTCGTTCGACTTTCCGCTGCTCGGCGTGGCCGCCGCCGTAAAGAGGGCGGGCGACGGCACGGTCGAAGATGCGAGGCTCGTCTTAGGGGCGGTTTCGTCGCATCCGTTGACTATCCAGGTCAAAAGCCTTCTCGTCGGTCAAAAAGCGACCGACGAGATCATAGAAAAAGTCGGGGAGCTCGCGGAATCGAGGGCCAAGCCGATGGACAACACCGACATGGACTTGCGCTGGCGCAAGCATGTCGTCGCGGATTTCGTCGGCTACGCGCTTCGCGAGCTGCGCGGCGACGACATGAGCGCCACGCGCATGCGGATTGCCCGCCAGGCGCTTTAGTAAACCGCTTTCTTCGCCTACGGAAGAGTAGAAACCGAAGTGAGCGGTGTTACCGATCGACTTGCCAACGTCCCCTCGCGCGATTCCAGGCATACAGCCCGGCGGCGAAGGCGTTATACGACCATCGCACTATGTTGCGCACGCCAGGTAGGCGAACAATGCGGGCGGCATGCTGTTGGCCTGGCGTGTGACGCCAAAGTGCCTCAAACGCATCGGCGCCGATCCTGATCTTCCCGTTCTCGTCGACCACATGCAGCCGCTCTCTGACGAACTCTCGTTGCGCGCCGATTACGCCCAGAGCGTCGGCGTTGGTGTGAATGTCGATCCATTCGACCTGGACAGGGCATCCCTCCATACGCCGCTGTTGCCCCTCGATTCCCGCGTTGCAAACGGGGCACGCACTGTTGTAGTAGACCGTGACCCTAGGCATCTGACCGTCTAGTACCGGTGTACATGGCGCTCAACGTAGCGAGCATCGAGCCGGAGGTATCCGGTGCGCCGATTGCCTGATGCACGGCCGGCAAATGACAACTGGGAACCTGCGGATGCTCGTGGTGCTCGCTGTGATAGTTGAAGTTGACGTCGTACAGAAGAATACGATCCAGCCAACGCGGTGCATGTGAGCGCACGATGCGCGTCTCGATGGTGTCGCCCATCGCACCGTGCTCGGCAATTCCACGCAGCTGACTGAAGAACAGCCCGAAGGTCACGGTCGATAACAAGGGAAGGGCAGCCAGGACCGGATGCCGGCCGAATCCGGTGACGATAGCCAGAATCGCGAGCTGTACCAGCGCCACCAATGCGAATTCCCCCGTCCGTACTAGCCTTGCGACGTTCCTCGGTGCAAGGACACTCTCGGCGAACGTGTGGCACAGATTCAAGCCGAGAAGCGGCTTGACCACGTGCCAGCAAAACCGGGCGGGCGTCTTGCGTTTGAGATCTGCGTAGTGAAATCCCTGGGGATCCCCGGATTCTCCGTAGGACTGATGATGGCGCCAGTGCTGACGAGAAAAGCTGCCGAAATCGACGCCGGTCACCGCACCCAGAAATGATCCCACTGCGTTGTTCATGCGGTCGCTTTTGAACAACGTGTGGTGCGTGCAATCGTGCATCACGACCGTGATGCGATAAACAAGCAACCCGACTACGGGACTCAGAAGCCACGGTGTGTAAGCGTCTCTATCCGCCAGGACGGGTGCGATCCCAAGAAGCACAAACAACGGCAACATGTTCCTAAGTACGGCGCTCCAGCCATACAGATCCGATGGCGTCAGCGACTCCTGCTTTCCGACGGCCAGCCGATCGCAGTTACTTGCTCGCGTCAGCACGCAGATGCTTCACGTAGAAATGCCGGCTCTCGCCTTGCGGCGAACCCGACATTCCGCCGAACCGCTGATAGCCCTGCTTCTCGTAGAATCCGGGCGCCTGGAAGGAGTACGTGTTCAGGTGAATCAGACAGCTCCCGCGTCGTCGCGCGCGGCGCTCGGCTTCCTCGATGAGCTTGCTGCCGAATCTTGCGCCGCGCGCTCGCGCTGAGAGCCATAACAGCTCGATGTAGCTCTCCCGCCAGTACGACTGCAGGATCAGGCCACCCAGCAATCGTCGCTTGCCGTCGCGGACGGTCAGCACCGTGCGCGAATACTTGAGCGGCCCAGCGTGCTGTCGATTGAATCGCACGAGCCCTTTCCATAGCCCGCGCGAAGCCTTGTCTGCCGTCGACCGCTCGATGACAACCCGGGCCACGGCCTTGGGTATTGGTCGTCGAATGCGCTTCATTTGCGAATTATCCACATGGAGTCGAGCGCGGCTTGATTCGCTGCATGAGCGCTCACTCGAACGGCTTGCGCGCCGTGACGAGGTAGTAGCCGAAGCCCGCGCGATACAGCCCGAGCACGATGCTGAGCAGCGAGGCGATGACGTGCTTGCGCCGCCAGGGCGAGAGTTTGCCGCGGGCCTTCAGGAGCTCGGAAACGACGAAGCGACCCGCGACCCAGGGTACGTGGGCTATCGACGGCGCGACATTCCAGGAAATGTCCGTGAATTCGATGTCGCTGAATCCGGCTGCGATCAGTGACTCGCGCACCTCAGCCTTGTGCGGCAGCTCGGGGACTGCCCAGCTCGAGCACCAGCGTCGGTACGCGGCATGCATGAAGCGGCCGAGTGGCTTCGAGCCCGTCATGAAGCAATCGGCGACCACCAGACGGCCCCCGCACTTGAGCAGGCGGTACGCCTCCGCAAGGAGCTCGCGCTTTCCGGCGCCGGGTGCGTGGCAGGCGCTTTCGACCGCGTACACGGCATCGTAGCTGCGCGCGGGCAGGCCCGTATCCCGGAAGTCGCGCAGCACGAAGGCGACTGCGCCGTTCGCGCGGCACCGATCATTCAAGCGCACACCGCGCGCGATCTGCGCCGGGACGATGGTCACCGCGGAGACGCGGCTCGCCGGATGGGCGCGCACGAGAGCGCGCGCGATGGCGCCGGACCCGCAGCCGAGATCGGCGACCCTGGCGGCACTGTGCGCCGGCAGCGCGAGCCGCTCGATCACCTTGCGGTTCATCCGCTCGAGCATCGCTTCCCGGTCGAACGGATTCATGCCCCATTCGGCGTAGCCGAAGTGCATGTTGAAATCGCGGCTCCAGGCGCCGTAGTCGGCGTCGGTCGCGGTGTAGAACTCGACGACCGGGGAAAGGTCAGGTTCTTCTGGCAGCGGACGGATCGGTGCCGAGAGGGGGCTGGCGTCGGCGTAGGTAGTGCACACGTTGTCGCGGCAATTCGCCGCCCGACCGCTGATTCGATAGCGATTGCGCGCGAACCACAGATAGAAGCGATCGAAGAGCGGCCGAAGACCTGGCCAGCCCGTCGGTCGCAGCAGCCAGCCGAGACCGACTTCGCGGTACGCGGCACGAATCGCATCCATGCCGATCAACGCTTCGCCACTCGTCCGAAACGCGTGCACCCGTCCCATCAGCTCCGGCAGCGTCTTCCCGTAACGACCCGGGTCGAACCCGGGGGTTGAAATATCGACGAAGCACAGCGTTCCCCGACCCGCGTTCCAGCGCTGCAGCCGCGCCGCTTCCTCGGCGCAGATACGGCACTCGCCGTCATAAAGGAAAGCAAGTCTTGCTGCCGCAGCCATTGCGTTTCCCGCTGCCGTGCATGCGGGCAGGGTTCTTATGGCGCGCTCCCGGTTGCGGTGGCAACGACAGTGCGGGTTTCGGCAGCGCGGTTCGCCGGCGCGACGACGGTCTTCCATACGGCTCGTCCGACGAGGATCAGCCCGACGAACTGGCCGATGAGCACGACCAGGAGTGAGCTCTTCAGCTGCGCGACGGCAGTCGTCGCGGCCGCGCTGTCGGCCCGGCTGATGAAAGCAACCAGGATCAGCGGCGCGATGAACATCATGAGCTGCGTGTAGGTGACCCAGAACTCGGTGCTGCCCGATCCGAGCGGGCAGGTTTCCGCCCCGATCTTGCGCAGCAGTTCCTGCAGCCGCAGCACGATAAACCCGCTGATGAGCAGTGTGCCCAGGACTTCTGCGCCGAATATCGCGACCGCATTCGTCATGACAGGATCCTTTTCGAGTTGTCGGCCATTCTGGAGAACGTCGAAACCGTCTAGAGAGAAATTCAGCCCGCTTTGCGGAGGAATTTCTGCACCTTGCTTCCCATGCGCATCAATGACGCGAGCATCGGGTAGGGCAGATTCTTCATGTCGTCGTACCACTTGTTGAGCATTTCCATGAAATCCAGGGTCGACTGGATTCGCTCGCGCGCGAAAGCGTCGCCTTTGGCTTCGGATTCCTTCATGCACTCGCGCAGCAGGGCGAGGGTGGGGTCGATCTCACGCTTCTTGCGCTCCTCGACGATGACGCGGAAGAGGCTGGTGATGTCGTGCAGCGCCTCGAAGTGATCGCGGCGGTCACCCATCACGTGAGTGACCTTGATCAGTCCCCAGGCCTGCAGCTCCTTCAGGCTGGTGCTCACGTTGGAGCGGGCTACGGACAGGGTGTCCGAGATCTCTTCGGCGTTCAGCGGTCTCTCGGACAGGTAGAGCAGCGCGTGGACCTGCGCCACGGTTCGGCTCACTCCCCAGCGGCTGCCCATTTCGCCCCAGTGGAGGACGAATTTTTCGGTCATCGGGGTGAGATTCATGTGATGTACGACATTTCTGTAATGACAGAAATACCATAAACAACGGACAGCGTCAACGTTCGCGCGAATCCTGCTACCCTCGCGCCGCCATGAGCGGAATCTGCGGCTGGGTGGGGGATGCGGATCCGGCGATCCTCGATGCGATGCTCGAGGCGATCGACTATCGCGGCGACAGCGTCGACAAAGTGAACGTCCCGGGCGCGGCGCTCGGTTACCGCTGGTGGTCGGGCCGTCCCGGAAAATCTCCGGGAATTCATCGTCAAGGCGCGCAGCTCGTCGCCTGCGCCGGCACGTTTGCGCCGCCGGTTGCGTCTCCCGCCGCCGAGCTGATTGCAAGATTGCAGCCGGGGCCCGAGGGTCTGGATAGCCTCGATGGCGCGTTCGCGGCGGCATGGTGGGATGGCGAAAAGCGCCGCCTCACGCTGATTCGAGATCCGTTCGGGGTGCGCTCGCTCTACTACACGCAGCAGGGCGGCGTCTTCTACTTCGCGAGCGAGCTGAAGCAGTTGCTGGCGGTGCCGGACATTTCCGCGGAGCTGGATCACGCCGCGATCCACAAGTACCTGACGTTCTCGTTCGTCCCGGGCGAGGACACGCCGCTCAAGGGGATCCGCAGGCTTTTGCCGCGCCGCTACGCGGTATGGGCGGCGGGGCGTCTCGAGGTCACCCAATACTTCGAGCTGCGCGAATCGCTCGACGAGCGCTATGCCGACCGGCGCGCGGCGGTGCAGCTGATCCGGCGGCGCTGCATCGAAGCGGTGGAAAAGCGCCTCAACGGCGAAGAGAAGATCGGTCTCTTCCTCAGCGGCGGGCTCGATTCGTCGGCGGTCGCGCTGTGGCTCAAGGACGCGGGCGCGAACGTAAGTGCGTTCAGCCTCGACTTTGGCGACAAGAGCCTGGAGAAGGACCGCGCGCGCGAAGTCGCCGGCGCGCTGGCGATCCCGCTGCAGTTCGTGAGGGTCGGCGGCGAAGCTTTGCTGCCGATCTTCCAGGACCTCGTCTGGCGGCTCGATCTGCCGTTCGGCGACCCGGTCACCGGCCCGCAGTACCTGCTCGGGCGCGCGGCGCGCGCGGCGGGCCTCGGCTGCATCTTCAACGGCGAGGGCGGGGACCAGCTGTTCGGCGGCTGGACGCAGAAGCCGATGATCGGCGCCGAGCTCTACGCGAACCTCTACGGCGAGGAATCGCGCGAGGAGCTCTACCTGCGCAGCTACCGGCGCTTCTATGGCAGCGAGGACGAGCTCTATACGCCCGAATTTCACGCGCGCATCGGCCCGGCCGGCCAGCGCCGCGCGTTGCTGCTGCCGTACCTGCACGGCGAGAAGGCAAGCACATTCCTGCATCGCGTGCGCCTCGCGGACCTCGCGCTGAAGGGCTGCCAGAACATCCTGCCGCGCGCGGAGCGCATGGCGAACGGTTGGGGGCTCGACATCCGCGCGCCGCTGTTCGACCGGCGGCTCGCCGAGGCCGCGTTCGCGCTGCCGCCGCAGCTGAAGCTGCGCGGCGCGGTCGAGAAATTCGTCCTCAAGCTCGCGGTGCGCGGCCGGCTGCCGAAGGAAGTGGTGTGGCGCAAGAAGCTCGGCATGGGCGTGCCGATCACCGACTGGACGCTCGGGCCGCTCGCGCCGCTGATGAACGAGCTGCTCGGCAAGGCGTCGCTCGAGCGCCGCGGGCTGTTTCGCAACGAGTACGTGGCCGCGCTGCTGCAGGGGCACAACACGCCGGGCGAAACCCGGCGGCGCCGCGTCGGCGAGCGCTTGTGGGCGCTCGCGATGCTCGAAGCGTGGATGCGGATCTTCGTCGATGGAGGCGGCAAGCGCCCGGCGCGCGGGAGTGGGGGATGAAGTGCATCCGCTGCGGCGTCGACAGCAAGTACAAGGAGCGCGCCAACCGCACGTGCCCCGGCTGCCACAAGCTGTTCGCATTCGAGCCGCAGCTCGGCGACAGGCTGACCGACGTTGCGTTCCAGAAGGCGATCGACGCCGTGTCCGCGAAAGGCCAGGTCCGCTGGGGCGTCGAGCACCTGTACTACGAGGTCGCACGCAGGTTTCCCAGGAGGATCTGGTTGGCTGTCCTGCCTGCAGTCGTCCCCGGCGTGTTCGGGCTCGTTCTGCTCCTCGGCAAGAGCTACAAGATGGCCGCCGTCGCGCTCGTGATCAGCGCGATCCTCGGCGTGCTCGCGTGGCAGAGGAAGACGGCGCGGAACGTGAGTGTTCCGCTTGCCGACTTCAACCGGATGTGGAGCACCTGGCGGACGGTGCACGGCGAGCCGAACGGCCTGATCGTGCGCGCGAGCGAGCGTGGCACGCCGACGCCGCGCCGCAGCTTCGACTCCGACATCGCCGATTATTCGTTCGACCGGGCGGTGATCTGCGACCGCGCGCGCACGGCCGACCTGCTGATCGCGAACAACTTCCACTTCGAGAACAACTGCGCGGTGCTGTCGATGGACGGCTATCCCGAGCCGCTGTTCGACACCGTGCGCTCGATGCTGAAGCGCAATCCGAAGCTGCGCGTGTTCGCGCTGCACGACTCGTCCGCGCGCGGTTGCCGCCTCGCGCACCGGCTGACGCACGAGAAGGAATGGTTCGCCGGGCAGGGGGAAGTCACCGACGTCGGCCTGCGCCCGAGCCAGGCCGACGTGTTCCGCGGCCTGTTCCTTGCCGCCGGGCCCGCAGTGGTCGGCGGTGGCGGCATCTCGGCGCTGGAAGCGCGCTGGCTCTCGCAGAACACGCTCGAGCTCGCGGCGCTGCGCCCCGAGCAGATCCTGAAGCGCCTCTACGCAGCGATGAACCGCAAGGAGCACGAGGACTTCGACGACGATTCGTTCCGCTACGAGGCGAGCGATGCAGACGATGCTGGCGACGGCTTCGGCTAAAAAAATGGGGTCCGACCCCATTTCTCTCCAGCGCGATCCGATCGGCGAGCGCAGCCTCTACTACGCGCAAGCCGGCGAGCGGTTCATCCATGCGCCGCGCCTGCAGGATGTCCTGGCATCCGGCCTCGTTGCGCGCGAGCTCAACCTGCCGGCCGTCGCGACGTACCTCGCGTGGGGCTACCTGCCGGGGCGCGAGACGCTCGTGCGCGGAGTCTACAAGGTGCTGCCCGGCGAGCGGCTGCGGTTCGACGATGGGCGCCTCACGCGCGAGTTCTATTGGTCCCTGCCGCCGGAACCCGAGTCCTATCAGGACGAGGACACGCTGCGCCGCGCGCTTCGCGAGCGACTCGAAACCGCGGTGCGCCGCTGCCTGCCCGCCGGTGATCCGGTTGGTGCATCGCTCTCGGGCGGGATCGACTCGAGCCTCGTTGTCGCGCTCGCTGCGCGCCTGCACGACGCACCCATCCACACCTATTCCGTAGCGTTCGGCGCCGAGTACGCGAACGAGCTCGAGTTCAGCTCGCTGGTCGCAGAGCATTGCGGGACCCGGCACCACGTCGTCGAGATCAGCCCGGACACGGTGGTGCGCGACCTGGATCGCACGATCGCTCTGCTCGGCGATCCGATCGGCGATCCGCTCACGGTGCCGAACGCGCTCGTCTTCGCTGCGGCCGCCGACGATACCAGCGTCGTGCTGAACGGCGAAGGAGGGGACCCGTGCTTCGGCGGCCCGAAGAACGTCCCGATGGTGCTCGCGGAGTTGTTCGGCGACCTCTACTCGAGCGACGCACGGCGCCATCGCGCAGCGAGCTACCTGCGCGCGCACCAGAAGTGCTACGACGACCTCTCGCAGATGCTCGCGCCCGAAGTGCTGGCCGCAATCCCGGACCGCACGCTGGAAGACTGGGTGACGCCGTACCTCGAGGATCCGCGCTGGCGCAGCTACCTCGCGCGTCTGATGGCGATCAACGTAAGGTGCAAGGGCGCGCACCACATTCTCGCCAAGGTCGAGGCGTTGAGCGCGCCCTGCGGCGTTCAGCCGCGCGCGCCGCTTTTCGATCGCGACGTGGTCGAGCTCGCTTTCGCAATCCCTCCGCAGCTCAAGCTGCGCGGCACCGTGGAGAAGTACCTGCTCAAGGAGGCGGTGCGCGACCTTCTGCCGCAGGCGATCCTCGAGCGGCCAAAGAGCGGGATGCTGGTGCCGGTGCAGCGCTGGTTCCGTGGCCCGCTGCTGCCGCTTGCGCGCGAGCGCCTGCTCGACAGCCTTGCGCCGTGGGGCCTTTTCCGCCGCTCGTGGCTAGAGCAATTGCTCGACGGCCGGCTCCCCGGCATCCGCACGCGTCGCGGCGTGAAGATCTGGCTGCTCGTCACGCTGGAAGCGTGGCTGCGCGGCGTGCTGCGGCGTTGCTAGCGCTTCAGGCGAGAACGTCGCGGATCGACGGATCCTTGGCGAACTGTGCGTTGGCAAAGGCGCACGTCACCATGACCTTCGTCTTTGTCTGGCGTGCCCACTGCACTGCGGCGTCGAGCAGCGTTCTTCCCATCCCTTGCCCGGCCAGCTCCTTGCTGACCTCCGTGTGATCGATGATCACCAGGGCCGCATTGGCGCGGCTATAAGTCATCTCGGCGAGGCGCTTGCTGTCCTGCTCGAGGAAGAACGAGCCGCGGTGACCGACCTCCTCGTGGCGGATGTCAGTCAATGCGCTTTCCGCCGGCCTGTGACTTCCCGGCGTCCTGGTTCGGTTGCGTCTCGTCCGGCTTCTGGTAATCGCCGATGACGCCTTTCAGCGGGCAGACGGTGAATGCCGGGCATTTCTTGCAGCCGACTGCCAGCGCGATCGGGCATAGAGTCATCTCATTTCTCCTCGTGGGTTTTCAGCCAGGAAACGCTCGCCTTCGCCTGCGCAACCGCGTCCTCCTCGCGACCGAAGACTTGAGCAGAATAGCGGTGCAGGCTGAACCAGCGTCCGCGATCCTCCGGATCACGACGATACTCCTCGAACCCGAACGTGCCATCTTCGCGAGCAAAAATGTCCACGCAATGATCGCCGTACGAATTCTCGAGGGAAACGAGCACCTTGTCGCCCATCGGCGTCGTGAGATCGACGATTCAGTAGCTCTGGCTCTGCGGCAAGCCGTCCTCGATCTCGTAGTAGTCGCCCTTGTCCCCTACGAACGTGTGCTTCGCCAGCCGGGTACCGGTGGGCGAGTCGAATGCGCCCATCGCAACCGCAGTCCACTCGTACCCCTCGATCGTCGGATTCCAGAACAGCGACGACCCGCACACCGAGCAGAATCCTCGCTGAACCTTTTCCGAAGAACGATACCAGGCGACCTTGTCGCTGCCATGGATCGTCAGCGCCTTGCGCCGCACATTTACAGCCACGAAGAAGTGACTGCTCTGCTTTCTGCATTGCGAGCAGTGGCACGCTTCAGGCTGGCGCTCCAGCGCGCCTTCGATCTCGAAGCGCACGCCACCGCAAAGGCAGGATCCTTTCAGCATGGTCAGCTCCCGGCCGGCCCCTTGAGCTCGACGACATTGCCTTCCGGGTCGGAAATGTAGATCGACGGACCTTGTCCTTCCGCGCCGACTCGCGAAGCCAGCGGGCCTGCTTCAATGTTGTGTGCGGCGAGCTCACTGCGGATGGCTTTTTCGTCGAACGGCTCGATGCGGAAGCAGAAATGATCGAGGTTGCGTCCCTCTTTCCCTGGCGGCGCACCGCCGGCCTTGCCGAGCGGGCCCTCGACGGGAACGAGGTCGAGAAGCGAGCGTCCCGCCCGAAGCTGGATCAGGCCGATCGAGTCCTCTCTGCGTTCGATCGTGCAACCGAGAACCTCGCAGTAGAAGCGCAGCATGCGGTCAAGGTCGACGACTCGCAGCACGAGGTGGTCGATCTCCCGGATGCGGATCATCGCGGGCGCTCGCAGCGCGATTGATCGGCCAGCGCGGCAACGCGCTCCATTTCTGCGGCAGGGGAGAGCTTCAGCATGCCGGTCTGGGACCAGGTGGAGCGTATCAGCGCGAGATTGTCCGCGCGCGCATAGGTTTTCAGCCTGGGCACGACGTCGCCGCCCGCGGGCTGCTCGATGTCGATCCCCGCTACCGGCGAGGCACAGGAGAAGTCCAGCGCGGCCAGCGTGACCGTCTTCAGTGCCGGTTGCGCGCGCGTCCGGAAGTGGATTCGCAGGTGGTCGACGTCGTAGACGATGCTCCACTGGGTCACATGAGCGGGCGGCTGTGGCGCAGCCGCCTGCTTTCCCTGTGCGACTTCGTGCAGCGTGTCGAACGCGTACTGCACCGGGTCTTCGCCCGCGCGGTAGGACGTCGCCCGGCTGGCGGCGCGCGCGAAACGCGACTGCACGCCGATCCGGTCCGGCGTCAGCTGGCCGGCATCTGCGAGCTTGCGGTACTCCGCGACGGACTCGGCGTAGAAGTCATTGGCGAGCGCAGGCGCCACCAGCGCGGAACCTGTGTGGACCATCATCTTGCCGTCGCGGAACTCGATCGCGGCGACCTGCGCGTCGCGATCCGCCACCAGGTAGTGAAGCGGCGAGCCGCTGCGGGGAATGCGTACCTGGCTGTCGCTGGCAATCACGTCCGCCACGCTGCGCGCGGTGTCCAGCTGGTACTGGATCCAGCCCGTGCCGCCGCCAACCGCCGGCCTCGAGTCCGGCGCGGGATAGCCGGTCCCGTTTACCCACATCAGCGCGACGACCAGGCCGGCCTCGTTCATGCCGCCCGTGGGCTGGTCGCGTCCGTACTGATTGAACGTCACGCTGCCAAGGCGTGAGGTCCATTTCAGCGCTCGGTCTCCGGGTGCATAGGCGGTGCGCGCCACGCCGCGCTTGTTGACGAGCATGACTCCTTCGGCCACGTACCAGTCGTAGTTCTGGCCGAACACCAGGCGATTGCCGTCACGAATGCAGAACGTCGTGCAGGCAGCGGCATCTGCAGGGAACAGCAGGGCCGCAAGCGCGAGCGTTGCGAACGGGGAGTTCATGCCCTTTGAGCGGGTTTGCGGAAGAGCGCACAGTAGCTCTCGAGAGGGCCGCGGCCCGGCCAGTCTCTGCGCAGCTGAAGCAGCTCGAAACCGCTCGCCGTGACCTCGTCGGTGACACTCTGCGCCGGGACACCGAGGCTCCCTCGACCGGTGAAAAACGGCGGCGGAATATCGATCACCGCCAGCAACCCGCCGGGGCGAAGCGCACGCAGGAGGCTCGCGTTGGTCTCGGCCGGATCGGTCACGTGGTGGTAGACCCGGCGAAGCACGATCGCATCGCAGCAACCGGCCGGCAGTCCGGAGTCGCGTGGCTTCGCCTCCACGACCGTCACATTGCGGACGTTGGCTTCGGCGAGCATTGCACGCAGGGCTTTCACACGGTCCGGATCGATCTCCGTCGAGAAGACGTGTCCGCCCGGTCCGACCGTTCCTGCCAGCGCACGAGTCAGCTGGCCCTTGCCGGCGCCGACGTCCGCGACCACCATGCCGGCCCTCAATGCGAGCGCCTCCTTGATCCGCGGCATTTCGGGACCGCTGGCATTGAAGCCGAATCCCGTCCAGTCGTTGCATCCGCAGAGCAGCGCCGCAACGAGCAGCGCCGCGCTGCGAAACGAAGCGATCGTCATTTGGGAGTCCTTTCCCATCGGCAGCGGTCAGTGTCTCGCGAACGCAAAGAAAAGGACAGGCTGCTCCAGTCCCTGAAACCGCATGACCTGCTCCTTCTGCCGCACAAACCCTGCGCGCAGCAGTACGCCTTGCGAGGCAGTGTTCCGAGCCGCGGTGACGCCGAGGATCGTTCCGATCGAGAATACGTCAGCCGCCCATTCGCAGGCCGCCCGCACGGCCGAAGTGGCGATCCCTTTGCGTTGATGGACGCTCTCGATTGCGAAACCGACTTCAACGGCTTCGCCCAACGGACCGAATCCGACATGCCCGACCAGCTCGCCGGTCCTTGCGGCCTGGACGCCGAGCACGTACGGGCCAAGTCTGGGATTTCCAGGAGCGCCGTACTGCGAAATCAGAGACGCCAGCACCGACGCTGCATGCGCCTGATCCCGATAGACCTGACTCGGCAACCAGGTTCGCATTCCGTCTTCCTGGCTCATCCGGAAGATCTTCGGCGCATCTTCGGCAACGAACGCGCGCAGTGTGAAAGACGCCGTCTCGATCGGCAGCCTGGCCAAGGCCCGGGAACGGTCATTCATCGAAGCGGTCTACCGCGATCTGCTTGCCCTACTTCGGGTCGCGCACTCCGCCATGACCGACGCAGCCCGCTGCACCCCGCGCCGTGTGACGACCGTCGGCACACCGAGTGATCACGGCCTGGCGTGCCTTGCGACCGGTCTTCTTGACTTCACGGCCCGTCCGGCGGATCTCGCTTCCGGCCGAGCGTTTCGCTTTCACGGCATCCTGTTTCACTTCGCGCGCCTTGTCGCCGACGGTTTCCTGTGCATGCGCAAGAGGAATGAGCGCAAGAGTCAGTACGACCGTTCCGATGATTTTTCTCATGATCTTCCTTTCGTGGGAGTGTTGATGCACGAGCCTACCGTTTCTTCGCCGCCGCACTATTCTGCGCCACCGCGGCCTTGACGAGCGCTTTGAACGCACCTGCTTTGACGGTCGCTCCTTCGGGGATGTCGATCGCCCTTCGCAGATTGCCTTCGAGGCTGGAATTGAAGAGGCGCGAGGGGTCCGGGACCTTGGCCCCCTTGGCGAACGTCAGCTTCACGACTTTCTTGTAGGTCTCCCCGGTGCAGACGATACCGTTATGCGACCAGACCGGGACACCGGCCATCCCGTTCGAAGGCTTCCGCCATTTCCGTTCCTCGATCATCTCGGGGTCGGCCTCCAGGATCAGCGCCCGCATGCGCGCCAGGGTCTCCTCGCGCCAATCCCCGGCTTTCCCGGCCGCTTCCTCAGCTCTCTTCGGCTTTGTCGCCATGGTTCATTCTCCAGCTTGTGATGAAGTTAGACCTGTCATTGCCCAGCCGTTCATCGTCCCTCACCGTGGCGATCCAGCACGGAGGTCTGCCGTCTTGTCGGTGCGCACCTGGGCGAGCTCGGCCGCAGCGATCAGTCCTTCGGCCGCCGCATGGGCTGCGGCGAACTCGCTGTCCGGGGCGAGCACGAGCTGGCAACCCGTGGACGCGACGCTCTCGACGAGCGTCTCGATCGCCTGCAGGCGTGTGGGGGAGCGGTCGACCGACCGGATGTAGATGACGCGAACGCGTTCGGGAGAACGACTCAGGATGGCGGTGTAGATCTCGGGATCCTGCTCACCGCTATCGCCGATCAGGATGAAGCGGAGCGCTGGGTACGTGGCGAGTATGTCCTCGATCGCGCTGACCTTGTGATCCTTGTTCATGCGCAAACCGTAATCGCGCAGCAGCAGCGGTCCCGCGGGCAGCTGCTGGTGGTGCAGGAATTCGACCAGCGGCGCGTACAGGTTGCGAGGGTTGTTGGAGACGTAGAAGAAGGGATTGCGGCCGCGGTGCAGCGCGCGATAGAAGGCAGCCACGCCCCGGAACGGCTTGCGCGTATGGGCGTTGGACAGGGCAAGCGTCACCATCATGCGAAATTTGCGGGTGACGTCGCTCTGGATGACGGTGTCGTCGAGGTCGCTGATGACTCCGAACTCCGCGTCGGGCGACGGTACGAGCACCATCCCGGTTTCTGCAACTCCGGCGCCGTCCAGCCGGAGCTGGATCTCGTGCCAGCCGGCCGACAGCCCCGGCGCTTCGAACTCGACGCTGAAATAGCCTTCGCTGTCGCTGATCGTCTCCACTGAGCGGTCGCGGTAGGTCGCGCGCAGCCGCGCGCCGGGAATCTCGTCGCTCTCCATGCGCTTCAGGAATGCAATGAGGTTGCGCCAGCGGCGCTCGTCATCCTTCGCCGGCCGGAAGCCTTCGTCCTGCAGCACGCGGCCGCACAGCTTGAGCTTTTCGGGTGTGCCGTATCCGAGGTACGGCATGAGGATGACCGGGTCCCGCCGGCGTTCGAGGAGCTTGCGCAGCCCCGGAAAGCTCGGCGAGCAGGCTGCGATCGTGTCGGGTCGAGGATTGCTAGCGCTCACCGGTGCTGGATCCTGGCGTCGCCGGCTTCTTGAGCTGCAGTTCCACCCGCACTCCGTCCGGATCGACCAGGAAAACGGCAGCGCCATCGCGCCTTGCGGTAGGACCGCCAGCGATCTCGATCCCGGCGCGCTTCAAGCCGGCGAGCACCTCTTTCATCGAGGCAGCCTCCACCTCGAAGCAGAAATGGTCGACACCGGCGGCATTGTCATTGGCCTGCGGCATGAAATCCGGATGGCAAGCAACATTGAGCTCCTGGTTGCCGACCTGGAGCACTGCCATTCGCACGCCGGCGGCATCCGGCCCTTTCGTCCGCAGGACTTTCAGGCCGAGCTGCTGGTAGAAGCGCAGGGTCTTCTCCAGGTCCCTGACCTTGAGACCGACGTGATCGAGGGCCTTCAATTGCAGCATGAGCGGAATCCGACGGGATCCAGGAGCACTACCGCGCGTCTCTTTTTCTCGCGCGAATGAAGAGGAACCAGGGATTCCTGGTGAGGCGTTCGTACTCCTTTGGGTTGACGGCCTTGAAAGCGTCCGTCGGCTGCGGCTCCAGCAAGCGCTCGATCCAGAATCCCGCCGCGTAGAGGTCCTCGGTCATCGACATCAGCGGACGGCGATAGTAGTCGACCCTGCCGATGTCTTCCCATTCATCTTGCAGCAACTCGATCGCAAAGTAGTCTTCCGTCTTGAAAAGCTGCCAGTCCATGAATGGATGGTGCGTCGAAAGGACGAGTGCGCCGCCGGGTTTCAGCACCCGGTTGAGCTCACGCAGCGCAGGCTGCCAGTCGCGAAGGTAGTGCAGCACCAGCGGGCAGACCGCGATATCGAACTCCTGGTCGGCCGCGAAAGCGAGGGGCTCGGCGAGATCCGCTTGCAGCACTCTCGCCCGGTTGCCGACCCGGGCTTTCGTCAGGCCGACGAACTCGGCATTGAGATCAAACGCGGTCACATCGGCGCCGTGGCCGGCAAGGTACTCCGCGTACCAGCCCGGGCCACAACCGACGTCCAGAACCTTGGCGCGCTCCAACGCAGGCAGCAAGGAGATCAGCGCGGGCCGCTCATAGTGAGCGTTCCATGGCTTGGAATCGACGGCCGCGGCGTACTTGCCGGCGATGCCGTCGTAGGTGGAGCCCGTGTGTTTAGGCTCCGCAGAAGTGGTCTGTGAGGGTGTCATTTGGCGATCCGGACAGCGGTCCCATACGCCAATACCTCCGTGGAGCCTTGGATGAACTCTGTGGCGTCATAGCGCATGCCGATCACGGCATCGGCGCCAACCTCTTTGGCATGCTCGACCATGCGGCGGAAGGCTTCGTCCCGTGCCTTTTCGCAGACCTTTTCATATTCAGAGATATTTCCGCCGAACATGGATTTGAGACCGCCGGTTACACCAGCGACGACGCTCGTCGCGCGCACAACGAGACCGCGGACCACACCCTGGTATTCGACGATCCGGTAGCCGGTTACTTCATTGGTGGTTGTGACGATCACGCTCGCTCCTCGGCTAGGTCAGGCTCTGCCTGCATCGTGATCTGTGGCGAAGAGTTGCGCTAGAGCCTCGTCTCCGTTTGGAGTGATATGGATCACCCGCGAGCGCCGGTTCCGCAGCACCCACCCTCGGGCAACGCAAAGATCGAGCAGCGCGGCGCCGAGTGCGCCGCCGAGGTGAGGCCTGCGTTGCGTCAGGTCTACGCAGGCCCGCGCAAACGCTCGCCGCTTGCGTTGCGCAGAGTCCATATCGACGCCGAGGGCGGTCAGTTTTCTCTTGCCCAGCGCCGTGACCGCGAAATCGCGTCCGTCGGCAGTGAGCCATCGCGCGGTCAGCATCCCCTGGCATACCTGGACCGCCGCCGCCCCGGCCAGATGGTCGTAACAGGTTCGGGCATGAATGAATGGCGTTTCGAGCGCTCTGCGCGCCGACGGCTCGCGCGCACTGCCGGGTCCGATCACGGTGCCGAGCGTGGCGAGCGTTTCGAATGCATCGGCGACGTCGGCGCTCGCAATTCGAAAATAGCGGTGCCGGCCTTGCGCCTCGCAGGCGAGCAGCCCGCCGCGCACCAGCTTGCCCAGGTGGACGCTTGCCGATTGCGCGGAGACATTGGCGGCATGGGCCAGCTCCCCGGCCGGGCGCATCGTGCCGTCGATCAAGGCATGGAGCATCGTCGCGCGCGCCGGATCGGCGAGAAGATTCGCGATGCGGGAGACGCCGGTGCCTTCACTCATATTTAACCTCGGCTTTAAACGTGCACGCTATACCGGGCGGAGAATGCTGTCCAGCCGGACAAGACGCATGGAATCCACATGAGGCCCGTACCGATTCGGGTCGAGCCGTTTTCGACCTATCTGAGCGCGCGCAAAGTGCCCGCAACGCCGGTGGTCCGCGCCGGCGATCTCGTTTTCGTCTGCGGCCTGCCGCCTTTCGATCCGGCCACCGGGGAAGTGAGAAAGCAGCCCGTCGAGCGGCAGATCGAAATCGTGCTCGAGCAGATGAAGCGTTGCGTCGAAGCTGCCGGCTCGTCGCTGGAGCAGGTGGTCAAGTGCAACGTCTACTGCACCGACGACGCGCATTTCGCTACCTTCAACGAGATCTATGCGCGCTATTTTCCCGTGCAGCCTCCGGCGCGCATCTTCATACTGGTTCCGCGATGGCCTGGGCCATTCGATGTCGAGGTTGATTGCGTCGCGACTGTGTGAATTGGCAGGCCCAACGTAGAACGCGCCGTCAGGTGGCGTCGGAAACCAGGACCCATTCAGACCGGCCCTTCGATTGGTCTCCGGTGAGCCACTGCCAATCGAGGCGCATGTGCATGCGACCCCGCTCGTCTGGCGAAAAGGTTGCGCGCGCCTTACCGGCATTGTGAGCACCGTCGTTGGTTGCGCCGTGATAGAGCATTTCCAGTTCTGCTTCGCCGGTGCGCTTCGCCAGGACGTGGCCAGCCGCGATCGTACCGCCGCGATAGGTGCCTTCGACGATGCCGGAGTCAGAAGTGAAGTGCATCTCCGTCTCAGTATTCAGGTGTCCGTTCTTCGAGTTCGACACCGCCCGAAATGTCTTGCCCGCGAGATTCATCGCGTCGTCTCCTATGCAACCCGGAACCAACTGCGGCTCACCGAGCAGGCGGGGGATGTGCCACAGCAGCGGTGCGTCCATCGCGGCCTCAGCCCGACATCCGGACAACCACTTTTCCCTTCGCCCTGCCGCGTTCGAGGTACGCGAGCGCCTCCTTCGCCTCGACGAACGGGAAGACGCGATCCACGATCACCTCCAGCTTCTTCGCGTCGATGAGCGCGGCGAGTTTCTCGAGATCGGCGCCGCTCGGGTGCATGAACAGGTAGCGGTAGCGGACGCCGTGGCTCGCGGCGGACCGGCGTATGCCGAAGCTGGCGGCCCAGAAAAGCGCCGCCAGCGCGCTGCCGCGACCGAGGTCGCGCCGCGCCGTCTCCGGCTCCGGCATTCCCGCGATCGACACCACCGTGCCCCCGCGCTTGACGACCGAGAAGGTGCGCGCAAGGTCGTCGCCGCCGAGGAGATCGAACGCGCCGTCGTATGCGCGGAGCGAGTCTTCGAAGCGCTCGCGGGTGTAGTCGATCACGATGTCCGCGCCGAGCCGCCGCACCAGCGCGTCGCCCCGCGGCGATGCCGTGGTGGCAACCTGCGCGCCGAGGTGCTTGGCGATCTGGATCGCAAACGTGCCGACCCCACCGGCGCCCGCCGAGATGAAGACGCGTTGGCCGGTCCCGATGCGCAGTTCGTCACGCAGCGCCTGGAGCGCGGTGAGCGCGGCGAGCGGAACCGCGGCGGCCGCCTCAAACTCGAGCGAGGCCGGCATCTTCGCGAGATGGTCCTGGTGCACGACGGCCTTCTCGGCGAGCCCGCCCATGGTGTCCTTGTCGACTCGCGCATAGACGCGATCGCCGACCGAGAAGCGCTTCACGCCGCCGCCCACCGACTCGACCACGCCGGCGACTTCATTTCCCATCACCGCCGGCAGGGGGTAGCGGCGGATCACCTTGAGCTTGCCCTCTCGTATCTTGAAGTCGACGGGGTTGAGGCCCGCAGCGCGGACCTGGACGCGGACTTCATTCGGACCCACGGAGGCCTCGGGGACGCCGTCCCGCAGCTCGGTTGCTTCGGGTCCGCCATAACGCGTCATCACGAACGCTCGCATGGGGTCACGCGTTTGCTGGACGGGTTAAACATCAGATCGTAGAAGGCGATGACCGGACAACAACCGGGGGTTAGGCCTCACCTGTCCGCTCACGAGAGGAAACTCCTTGCGAATAATCCTAATGCCAATATAAATAGCGGAATGTTCAGCGAGAAAGTGAGCTGCACGCCGGGCGACCGCCCAAGGGTGCCGCTGCGGAGGTAACCCCACCAGTAGACAAGGCGGGCGGCCGCAAAGAACACGCACAGGATTGGGATGAGGCGAGCCTGACTTGGCGAGAGATACGTGGACAGGGGCAGGAGACAGAGCGCAAACCAAAGCAACTGTTCCAAAGTGTTCTGCATGACTCTGCAGTGGATTTTCAATCGCTCACTTTCCCCGCCAAGGAGCGGGTTGTGAGCACCCTCAGCGTAGCGCTGGTACAAGATGGTCAGGCACACTGCCGCGTACGGGATGAAGGCCACGAGCAGCCATCGCGCTGCGAGGATGAGGCGTTCGCTGGGTTCCGTTAGCCCCGCGATTGGCGGAACGAGCGCGTAGGCCACGCCAAGAACGGCATAGGAGCCGGGTACCGTGAACCACAGCGAACGCCGGATGAGACGTTGCCTGAAGGGCATGTCGCCGCTCGCTGGTCCAGCGGACTTGAGGGGGCTCGCGCTCATGGCCGGGGCGCGCTTCGGTTGTAAGGCCTAACGTCCGCGGCAGCCGCGAGCGCTTGCGGGCGTCGGCTGCACGCGAGGGTTAGGCGTTACTTCGTCGCGCCACATGAGACCTTCCTCGGAGATCTCCCGCATGGAGAAACTCGTAGATTCACGGTATTGCTACAGCCACGCGTCGCACATCTACGCGTTCGATGGTCACGCCGGGCGCAGACCACATTGTCGCCGGCGGCGTCGCCCTAGCAGCTTGTTCCTCGTTTTCGAACACCAGGAAACCGAAGCCTCGGCCGTCAGCCGGGTCTACCCAGTATCCAGCAACGAGCCCAGCCGCTCCCTTCACTTTGGGCAGGATATCCTTAGTGAACGCGGCGGCCGCGGCTGGCGCCTGCGCGGGGTCGATCCTGAGATGAACTAGTGCTGCGTGCATAC
>Ga0114129_10001506_pt1 | contig 31533 bp, 25 predicted proteins | sample RhiMetdeltSRZDD1_FD_80071 | JGI IMG/M metagenome (GOLD analysis project Ga0114129, IMG submission 80071) | Populus rhizosphere microbial communities from Tennessee, USA - Rhizosphere MetaG P. deltoides SRZDD1 (version 2) (version 2) | ecosystem: Host-associated > Plants > Roots > Rhizosphere >...
ATCGCGTACGACGAAATACACGACGAAATCTACGTGACGCAGCAGTTCGGGCAGGGCATCCTCGTCTTCCGTGGATCAGCGGCGGGAGAGGAACCGCCCGTCCGGGTCATCAACGGATCGAAGTCGCAGCTGATCGCGCCCGACCGCCTGGCCATCGACTCCGTGCACGACGAAATCTACGTCCCCGAAGGCGTGAAGATCCTCGTCTATCCGCGGACGGCCAACGGCGACGTCGCGCCAATCCGCGTCATCACCGGGCCAGACACCGGCATCGGCGCCACACGCGCGGTCGCCATCGATCCCGTACGAAACCTGATCGTCGCCGCCACTCAGGAGTGGGACGACGACGGCGTCGGAGGGCGTGGCGCAACTTCTGATCTCAGGATCTTCCCGCGTCTAGCCAACGGCAACGTCAAGCCGCTGCGCGTGATCTCGGGTCTGCGTGGCATGGGGAACCTGGCGATCCACTCTCCGTCGGGGCTGGTCTTCTCGATGCAGACCCGATACGTCGGCGTGTGGCACATCGACGACGACGGCCAGGTGCCGCCGCGCTTTACGATTGGCGGCCCGAACGGCGTCTTCAAGGCCGGACGCGGGCTCGCGCTCGATCCCAAGAACCAGGCGGTCATCGCGTCCGACAAGGAATTGAATTCCGTGCTGACGTTCCACGTCCCGGAAATCTTTGCGCTGAACACCTCGAGTCCGGCGGGCCGTTAGATAGAGGTCGCTGAAGAACGCCTGAGAACCTCATCTTTGGCCGGGAGGGACGAATCTTGATCGAAGCCTTCATCGCTTCGCTCACCGGACTGCTGGTGTTGTTCCTGCCCGGGCTCAGGCAGGAAACGATCGCGGCGAAGACCGCGGCGACGCTCCTCGAGTCCACGGCGTCGGCGGAGATCTGTCTCGCCCCGTCGCGCGAGCATGCCTATCAGAGTCGATCCGGAGGGACATCCGTCTCGCAACAGAAGCCGCGTGACCCGAGCGGAACCGATGGGCCTGGCGTGCTGCCTCCGGGATGGCCGGGAAAAGACGTGCCCGGCGGCGACGTTCGTCCCGCACGACAGGTCTTCGACCCGAACCCCACGTTCAACGGCATGGCCGTGGATCCGCAGAACGGCGTTGTCGTGTTGAGCGATGAGAACCGCGGGGCGCTCCTGGTGTACGACCTGAAGGCGGGCGGGCAACAGCCGACCACGACCGATCCGCGCCGGCACATCGTAGGCGGCAAGGTCGGTCTCGGTTTCATCGCTGGCGTGGCGCTCGACCCCGTGAGGCGCGAGATGTACACCGTGAACAACGACGGCGGCGGCCTTGTCGTGCATCCCTATGACGCCCAGGGCGACGTCGCGCCGGTACGCAAGCTGACCGTACCGCACCAATCGTGGGGACTCTCGCTCGACCTCGTGAACGACGAGCTGGCAGTTACGAGTCAGCAGTACCAGGGGATCTCGATCTACAAACGCACCGCGTCGCGAACTGACCGTCCGGTTCGTACCATTCGCGGGACGCAGACCGGCCTCGCCGATCCGCACGGCGTCTTCCTCGACGCTGCGAGCGACGAAGTCTTCGCGGCCAATCACGGCAACTGGACGGAGATGCGGACGTACTCCGCAGATGGTCCGCCGCTCCTGCCGGGCGAATATATCCCTGGCCGGTTCGAGAAGCCGTCGATCCGCGTCTACCGCGCGTCGTCCAACGGGAACGTGCCGCCCGTCCGGACGATCTAGGGCACCCAGACGCGGCTCGCGTGGCCGATGGGGATCGCCGTCGACCGCGAGGCTGGCGAGCTCGCGGTCGCCAACTACGGCACCGATCAGGTTCTGATCTTCGCGAAGGGCGCCAGCGGCGACGTCGCACCGGTTCGCATCCTCGGCGGCGACAAAACGGGCATCGTCGGCCCTGTCGCCGTCGCGGTGGATCGGACGAACAACGAATTGTGGGTGGCGAACTACGGAGACCACACGGCCGTGGTGTTCGATCGGGCTGCGAGCGGCAACGTGGCCCCGAAGCGCATCATCCAGAACGCGCCGGCCGGCACGCCGACCACGGGATTCACGAACGCGTCGGCCGCCGCGTACGACAGCAAGCGCGACCAGCTCCTCGTCCCGAATTGAGTGAGCGTCCCGAGGATCTCGGGGTTTGCCAGGCTGGCAAACGGCAACGTCACTCCGGACCGTATCATCGAAGGTCAGAGCACGAATCTGAGCCGCACCATGCACGGCCTGGCGTATGACGATCTGCACGACGAGATCGTGGTACCGGTCGCGCTCTCCGGTGCCGTCCTCGTATTCCGCGGCGACGCGAAGGGCGACGAACCGCCGCTTCGCGTCATCCAGGGATCGAGGACCGGCATGATCCGGCCGCAGACGGTCGAAGTCGATCCCGTCCACAATGAGATCGTCGCGGCTGATTCGAGTTCGCGCGCCATTCTCGTCTACGACCGGACGGCGAGCGGCGACGTCGAGCCGCTGCGCAAGATCGGTGGATCGCAGACGCTCTTCCGCGACATCATCGGGATCGCCGTCGATCCCGCGCGCAATCTGATCTTCGCCGCCACGCGCTCGACCGACGGCTTCTCGGGCATCCTGACGTTCGAAAGCATGGCGACTGGCGACGTCGCGCCGCTCAGGAAAATCGGCGGGCCAATGACCGGCGCTCTCGGAAGGTTCCGGCAATTGAAGGTGGACCCGGAGCGCGGCATTGTGTACCTCGCGGTTCAGGATTCGCGACCGGCCGCACCCACGCCGCAAAAAGCTGCGGACCTGTACACGAACGAAGCCTCTCTGAAGAGACTTCGGGCGCTCGAAGACCGCGATGACCTGCCGACGAGAGACCTGTTCGGCACGGCGGGCTTCATCGCCGCGTGGCGCGCCGAGGACGACGGCAACGTGCCGCCGCGTTTCATCGTGCGTGGGCCGTCAGTGGGCGCGGCGGGTTTCGCCGGCGTGGCGTTCGACTCGAAGCGCGGCGAGGTGTACGGCGTGTCGGGCGAGTTGAACGGCTATGTGGCGTGGTTCTTCCGGAATTCTTCCGGAAGCCGAAGAACGGACCGACCGAGGCCGGCCGGCAACGCCAGCAGGATGCTGTAAACGCCTCCTGGTGAGGTTCAAACACGACAGAAGCCAGAAGCTAGAAGTTAGATCGACCAAGCGCTCTAGCTTCTAACTTCTAGCTTCTTACTCCTACCTCCTACCTCCGTCGTCCGTTGACGACCGCTCGCGGCCGCGCCGCGGGCGCCGACGATGCCACGCCAGCGGGCCCGCAGAGGTGATTCCGGCTCTGCTTCTTCATCGTCCGGCCGACGCGGCCCTGAATGTCCCCCACGTGACGCACCATCAGCGTGTACGACGCCTGCGCATCGTGCTTTCGGATCGCATCGAAGATCTGCCGGTGATACTCGCAGTTCTTGCGACGATGCCTGGCGCGGACCTTTGCGTCGAGGGTCGAGACTGACTCCGCCGTGAGATCGGCCAGCGCGTTCATGAGCACGACGAGCGGGAGGTTGTGCGTACAGTCGGCGATCGCCCGATGAAACTGGCCGGCGGTCGCACCAGAGTCGGCGTGAGGTCGTCGAACTTCGTCTTCCTCCTGAATCAGCACCTGCTCGAGCTTGACGATGTCCTCGGGGCGCGCGCGGAGGGCGGCGAGCCTGGCAATCGTAGGCTCGATCAGCATGCGAGCTTCGGTCAATTCGCTGTGCGAAGTCCGGCCCAGGCCGAGCAGCAGCGAGAGCGACCGCCGAACCGGTTCGTGATTGAACTTGAGAATGAACGCGCCGCCTTCGGCGCCGCGTCGAATGTCGAGAAGGCCCTGTTCCTCCAGCGATCGGTAGGCTTCCCTGACAGACACACGGCTCGTCTTGAGCTGTCGTGCCATCTCGCGCTCGGCGGGTAGCTTGTGACCTTCTCCGAGCCTGCCATCCGAGATCTGCTTCTTGATGCGCCTGACGATGACTTCTGATGTTCGGCCGGCTGCGCCGGATCTAGCTAACATGAGTGCATTCTCCAAGACGGCGGGCGGGACGTCAACCGCGGCGCCGCATTCCCGACAATCGTGTCGGAGCGCTGTCGGGGCGGGAAACCGCCAGATCCCGGCCGGCCGCACACCTCCTGCGGCCTTCGCACGGGAGTCGATGCCGGGACGTCGATCGCGCGACGCATCCCGGCTGGCGTGCTTTGCGCCTGTCGCCGCCAGGGATGCGTCGGAATCTATCGAGTCACGCTCAGAACGTGAACTTCAGCCCGAGTTGCACCTGCCGCGCGGGCGTCGACGTGGTCGTGATCCGTCCTGCCTGCGGATTGCGCACACCGCGGTCGTCGAAAATCGTCGCACCCGGCAGACCGTAATTGACCCAGTTGAAGGCGTTGAACGCCTCGATTCGGAACTGCGCAGTGGTGCGGCCCATCTTCACGTTCTTGAAGAGCGACAGATCGGCGACCTTCAGGCCCGGGCCCCGGAGCGAGTTGCGGCGCGCGTTGCCGAACACGCCGGCGGCAGGGACGCTGAACGCGGACGGATCGAACCACTGGCTGGTCGTCTTCGGATAGTTCACCGTGCCGGTGACGTTGGGTTTTTGAAGACCGACGTCGCTCTGCCCGTCGCCGACCTGGTCGTAGCTCTCAAATGGCGTGAACGGGAGGCCGCTCGTGAACTGCGCGAGGCCGCCAATCTGCCATCCCTGGAAGAGTGCAGCCTTGAAGCCTGTGCTGCTCCGCGCGAACGGCAGCACGTACACCGCGTTGACCACCAGCGTGTGGTGAATGTCGAAGTTCGACGGCCCGTACTCGTACTCGGGGTCCCACCAGTCGGTCGCGCTGCCGGCGCCGTTGTCGAAGTCGGAGCCGCCGATCTGGCCGCCCGACCAGGAGTCCTTCGAGTTGCCGTAGGTGTAGGACGCCTGCGCCTGCCAGCCGCTCGAGTACCGCTTGTTCAGGCTCACGGTCATCCCTTGATAGATCGAGCGCGCCTCGTTAATCCGCGTGCGGATCCGCCCCCAGCTCGGGTAGCGAAGCGTCGCACCCGGCACGAGCCGTTTGACGGCGTCGGAACCATACTGGGAGGGCGTCGTATTCGGGTCGCCGTAGAACGGCAGGTTGTGCCCCTTCGACCCGAGGTAGCCGATCTCCGCCACCATGCTGTGGCCGAGGTCTCGGTCGAAGTGGACGTGCCACTGTTGGGTGTACGGTTGCTTCGCGTCGTAGAAGATGAACTCGGAGCGCTTCTGAACCGTTGAGGGATTGACGCCGGCCTCGAGCACCTGGATCATGCCGGGTCCAAACACCGGAGGCTGCCGGATGTCCACGCCCGCGAAGTACGGGTAGACGCGGAACGTCGTGCCGCGGTAGAACGACGTGGTGAGCGGCTGATAGAACAGACCGTAGCCAGCCTTCACCGTCATCTTCCGATCGCCGTTCGGATTCCAGGCGGCGCCCAGACGCGGCGCGAAGCTCTTCTTCGACGGGTTCTTGAACATGGGCGTGCCCGGCGTGATGCCATCGGGCCGCGTGTTCAAGTCGTCCAGGCTCAGCAGCCCCGCAACCTTGCCGCTCAGCTCTTTCGGATCCGTCACGTAGTCGTATCGCAAACCGTACTGCAGGCTCAGGTGATTGGAGACGCGCCAGTCGTCCTGCACGAAGAACGCGTTGTACCACTGTCGCATCTCGCGAAACGTGTCGGTGCCAGGCAGGTTGCCGGTGAAGCGATCGGCCTGCGCAGTTGCGCTCCGCTGGAGCGTCAGGAACTCCTGCACGCTGCGGAAGCGGAACGTGCCGCCGTAGCGGGAGAAGGAGAACCCGTCGAACTGGTACTTCTGCAGATCGAAACCCGCCTTGAACACGTGCGAGTTCTTGTTCCACGTCAGCGAGTCGGAGAACTGATAGACGTCCTGTGTGTAGTCCACGGGGGTCGTGGCGACCGAGCCCGCGGTCGAGACGTTGGTGATGTCGATCGCGCCGAAGTGCGGGTCCGTGGAGAAGTACAGCGACTGCGGGATGTCGATCGTCGGGAGCAGGTCGTCGGTCCTGGCGGTCTGGTTCGCGGCGAATCGGAACACGTTCAGCACGTTCGAGCTGAACAGGTGCTGGTTCTGGGCGGTGAAGTACCGCGTGTTGGTCGTCGTGTGCTCGAAGAAGAGCGGGTGCGACTGCGAGAGGACCGTCTTGGAATCGTCGCGCGACCACCGCACCAGCATGGAGTCTTTCTTCCCGAGGTTGTAGTCGAACTTCACGACGCCGAAATGCTCGTCGGTCGGGTCCTGGTGGGAGTGCACCAGCTCCGCCGTACCATTACCGAAGTCCTGGCCATCCGGAATCGGGAACAGGAGATCCAGATAGGGCCTCGTCGTCGCGTGGACGCCGACGTTGATCAGCCTGCCGCTCGCGTCGGGCACGATCCCCTGGTGCGCGAGCGCGTTCGGCAGGTTGGCGCGCCGGGTGACGGCGTTGCGCTCGCGCAGCTGCTCGTAGGATCCGAAGTAGAACAGCTTGCTGCTGACGATGGGTCCGCCGATGGTGCCGCCGAACTGGTCGCGCTGGAAGGGGGGAAGATCGCCACTCGCGAAGAAGTTTCGCGAGTCGAGCGCGTCGTCACGATGGAACTCGAACGCCGAGCCGCGGATCTGGTTGGTGCCGGACTTCGTGACCGTGCTCATGACGCCGCCGGCCGCGCGCCCGAATTCGGCGCTGTAACCATGCGTCTGGACGCTGAACTCCTGGACGGTGTCCACGCCGAGCAGGACGCCCGACATGCTCGATGGCGCCTTGTCAGAGATGTCGGCGATGTTCGTGCCGTCCATCAGGTATCCCGTCTGCTCGGGCCGGGCGCCGCCGATGGCCAGCTGGGTGTTGCCGAATCCTCCCGTGAAATCCTTGGCCGTTCCGCGGCTCGTGATGACTCCGGCCTGGAGCGTCGCGAGCTGCATGAAGCTGCGCCCGTTCAACGGCAGTTCGGAGATCTGTTGTGTTGTGACCAGGCCGCCGATGGTGGTCGACCCGAGTGAAACATTGCTGGTCTCTCCCGCGACCGTAACCTGTTCCGCGATGCCGCCAAGCGTCATCTCGATGTCGACGAGCAGATCCTTGCCGATGGCCACGGTCAGTTGGTCGCGCAGGACCGGGCGGAAGCCTTCCATCCGGGCGGTAACCGTGTAAGGGCCCGGCGTCAGGTTCAGCACCCGATAGCGGCCGTGTTCATCCGAGACCTGCGTCCGTTCGACTCCTGTGTCGAGCTGCCTGACGAGGATCGTCACGCCGGGGAGCACGCCTTTCTGCTGGTCGGAGATGGTTCCGGAGATGCTGCCGGTGGTGTCCTGAGCGCCGACGGTCGCCGGCAGCAGGCAGACAATCGCAGCGAGAGCGGAGAGACGCTGAATCAGTCTCCTCATAGTCCTCCTCCTCGAGTGAGACTCTTGTCAACGGGGACGGCCTGGGTCCGAAGCAATGGTACGACCTTTCGCGGGACACTTACACTGCAATGTGTCGGTGCGGGGAGTCAAGTCCAAAGCGCGAGGCGGGCGTCGCCTCACTTCGTCCCGCGAGTGCCTGTCCGGCGCGGCGGCGAAGAGCCGGGCTCTCGCGAGTACTCGGTAAATATGAAGTCAAACCGGTATTCCTTGTCGCCTGCCTCGAATCGCGCCTTCGCGGCGATGTTGGCCGGGACACTGAGGCCGGGTATCCGTGCCTCCATGTAGACGCCGCGAGGAGCGCGCGAGAACGGTACGGACACGTTCGTCGGTTTGCCCGCAGCGTCCGGGACTTCCACGATGCGGGCCGTGAGGCCGGGCGGCGTGAACGGCTTCGAGTAATCGTCGTACACGTACAGCCGGAACACCGACAGGGCCGGGTGCGTGGCCTCGATGTGCCAGTTGTTCGACACCATGAAGAAGTTGCCGCCGTGCTTGGGATTGTGATCGCCGTGAGGGCGAATCGTGTACTTCGCCACGAGCGTGCGCGTGCAGACGGGGCAGCGGCCGGGATCGAGGACGTCGACCTTTCGATGGACGGGGCACGTGAAGGACAACGCCCTGGTCATGCGAACCAGATCCCGGCCGCACTGCGGGCAGCGGCCGGGCTCCAGTTTCGACACGGCGGTGTGCACCTGGCAGCTCCAGACGAGCGCGAGCCGCACCGGCGTGAGCGCCATGCCGCAGATGGGGCACTTGCCGGGTTCGTTGTCGATCACCTCCGCGTGCATCGGACAGCTCCACGACACCGGAGGGACAGGTGACGGAGCATTGCTCTGGACGGCGGACGCGCCGTTTCGATTCAGCGCGGTCGGCGCCAACGAACCGAACAGCGACCGGAGGAAACCGCGGCGATTGAGCATGTGTGGCAGGCATCGCACACCCGCTTCGGTGCTTGACACTGCCGGACGCGAGGGCTACGATTCGCCCAAAGGTAAGACCTTTGAGGGCATGCCGTCAAGCCCGCCGGCCCGACGCGAGACAAGACGAGACAAAGAAATGCGACGAACGCTTTTCGGTGTGGGCGCCGCCTGCGCGCTGGCTGCGGCCCTCGTCCACGCGCAACGAATCGTGAAGTTCGACGCGACGATAGATTACGCACTGACCGTCGAGCGCCAGCCCGCGAGCCAGGTCAATGCGTGGTGGCAGCCGTTTGTCCAGAGCAACACGCTGCAGGGCTATTGCTGGGACCTCAACACGCTGCCGCTCGCCGATCGGCCGCAGCTCGGCGACAAGGCCAAGATTCTCCGCGTCGGCGGCGCCGGCCAGCTCACGCAGGTCATCGAGATTCCTCCCGGAAGGAAAACGGTGTGGCACGGCTACGGGTTCGAAGGCGAGGCGCTGTTCTACGTGCTGAGCGGCCGGGGCGAGACCGAATACAAAGGGATGGTCGGCGGACTCCCGTCGAACAAATACACCTGGAAGAAGAACTCGCTCTTCTCGATTCCGGTCGATCACGAGATGCAGCACACGAATCTGGATCCCGCCCAGCCGGTGCGAATGCTCGCGGTGACCGGCTACGCGATCAACCTGTATCCATACGTCGAGGAGCAGCTGCGCAGCGGCCGTCAGAATCCGGCCGAAGGCCCCGAAGAGCGCGCGCGGACCCTCGCGCGGACGACCTATCCGGGACACTACGTCGACGACCTCCGCGAGCATCCCGTGGCGATGCGTGAGGCGCGTGGGAACAAGACCGCGTTCTTCAATCTGATGTCGACCGTCGGACACCGCACGCACCCGAACGTGCACATCAGCGAGCTCACCGGCCCGCAGGCCTACGCGCACAAACATGGTAACCAGCCGATGTTCGTCATTCTCAAGGGAGGCGGCTACGACATCTGGTCGGAAGCGCGTGACCTGAAGGAGTACGAGGCCGCCGTCAAGGCTGGCACCGCGCATCGTGCCGAGTACGGTGTGGGGACGTTGTGCGGTGTCCCGGGCGGCCCGCACTGGCACCAGCATTTCAGCACGGCGACCGAGCCGCTGCGCTACCTTGCCATCGTGCCGCGCGGACAGTACGACGAGAAGCCGGCTGACAAGTAGGCCACCGACTCACGGAGAATCGATTCCGTGGCTCGAAGGCGCATCCGCAACGTTCTCGCCGCAACGATCGTCGGCGCGTTCGCGATTCCACAACCCGCGGCCGCTCACGCGCTCAGCGTGAGCTACGCCCGCTTCGTCGTCCAGCCGCGCGCCATCGACGCCGTCATCCGCGTGCCGCTCGACGACGTCGATCTGCTGCTCCGCCTCGATCGCGATCTCGACGGCGCCGTCTCCAACGCGGAGATCGACGCTGCACGCGATCGTGTCGAGGCGTACGTCGCGCGCCACCTCTCCGTCATCGCCGACGGTGTACCGCTCCCGGGCGGGCAGGCACGCCTGGCGATCTGGCGCGATCCGGCCGGCGCGCAATACCTCGAATTCGGCGCGATGTTCCCGGCGGCCGCCGGGATTGCCGCGATCGCGATCCGGAGCGACCTGCTCACCGACCTGTATCCGGCCCACAAGACGCTCGGCGAAGTGAGCCTCGCGGATCGCAGTGATACCTTCGTCTTCGAGCCGGGGCGCACCTACGAAGGGCGGGTGCGCGAGCCTGGCGTCTGGACGACCGCATGGTCGTTCATTCGGCTCGGTATCGAGCACATCTTCACCGGCTACGATCACATCCTCTTCCTGTTCGGGTTGCTGCTGATTGGCACCACGCTCCGAAGCCTCGTGGCGATCGTCTCCTCCTTCACCGTCGCGCACAGCATCACGCTGGCGCTCGCGACACTGGGAGTCGTGACGCCAATCCCGTGGACGATCGAAGCGGCCATCGCGCTGAGCATCGCGTACATCGGGTTCGAGAACGTCTTCGCGCGCGATCCGAAATACCGCTGGAAGATCACCTTCCTCTTCGGGTTGGTGCACGGCTTCGGGTTCGCCGCCGTGCTCCGCGACCTGAACCTGCCGCACTCGTCCATCGCGATCAGTCTGTTCGGCTTCAACGTGGGCGTCGAGGTCGGACAGATCGCGATCGTCAGCCTGATGTATCCGCTCCTTCGCTGGCTGACACGCTCCCCGTACCGCCTGCCGGTCGTCCGGTTCGCGTCGAGCGCGATTGCCCTGGTGGGGCTCATATGGTTCTACCAGCGAATCCCATGAGGCGGACGGCGATCACGCTGATTGGTGTCACGTGCGCGGCGATGTTCGCGACCGACGTGGCGGCCGACATCATCATGTCGGCCGCGGGGCTGAATGATTCCCTGAAACGCATGACGCGGTTGACGGAGGAGATCGCAACCTCGCCGCAGCCGGCTCGCGCCGCGGCGCTCTTCGCGCTCGGCGTGGAAGCCGACGGTCTCGCGAGCCTGATGAACCGCGAAGTGGAAGCGCACGGCATGCAGGAGCGGCAGCTGATCGAGCTCGCCCTCAGCCGCACCAAGGAGCTCGGGATTGCGATCCAGTACAACAAGGAGAAGAAGAAATTCTTCTACGACGGTGACGGGTTCACGCGCTACCTGGTCGAGGCCCCGAACGGCGCGCATGCCGCCGAGGCCGAGTTCCAGCTGCTCGCGTACCAGTTCTACCAGTCCGCGGGAACTGATGCCGCAGCGCTCGAAAACGCCGCCGCCGCCAAACGGCGTTTCCTGGCTCGATACCCGAAGTTCAAGGGGAATCCAGAACTACGGCTCTATCTCGCGATCGACTACCGCGACCTGTATCACGTCTACCGAAACGCGCACGACGCAGCACGAACCGAAGAGTATTTTCAGCGTACTCGCAGCGAGCTCCAGCGCATCGTCAACTCGTACCCTGGCACGGAGCAGGCCGTGACGGCGAGTCAATTACTCCGTAGACTGGACGAAGAGCACCGGCAAACGTCCGGCTGAGTTGCTCAGAAAGCAGGCCGGCTCGGGAATCGGGGTTCGCGATTCGGGGTTCGGGATTCGGTATTCGGGGTTCGGGGCTCGGGGCTCGGGCCTCGGATAAGGGATAAAGGATAAGGGATAAAGGATAAGGGATTAGGGATAAGGGATTAGGGATAAGGGATTAGGGATTCACCGAGGCCGGGCTCGTGACGACTCGGTGAATCGGATAGCGGAGGACCTTCATGACACGTCACCTCCTCGTTTCGGGGTTCGTGATCGGAGTGCTGATCATGACGCTCGACCGATGGTCGACGCAGGCGAGCGAGCGCGACGCCGCGATCGCACGCTCTGCCGAAATGGCGAAGGTTTCGGCCACGGCGGTGGCCTCCGTCATGGATCCGAACTGCGAGGAAGACGCGGCGTTGATGGCGGCGCTGCAGGAGCAGTTCCAGGCCGGCGGCGTGCTCGCCGAGAACTGGCCGCCGAACGCAATCGGCGGGCTCATCCCTCCGGTCCGCTCCGTCTCCGACCCGTTTCCGACGTTCGACGGCATGGCGCTCGACACGGTGAACAACCGGGTCATCATCAGCGACGAGAACCGGCACTCGATGCTCGTGTACGACCGCACCGCCGGCAGCTTCTCGAACGACGTCACCGAGCCGGTCCAGCACGTGTTCGGTCCTGACACGCAAATCGGGTTCGTTGCCGGCGTCGAGGTCGACCCCTCCCGCAAGGAGTTCTACACGGTCAACAACGACGGCGGGGACAAGATGGTCGTGTTCGGCTACGGCGAGGAGGGCAACATCGCGCCGAAACGGACGCTGACGACGCCGCATCAGTCATGGGACGTCACGCTCGCTCCCGGCCGCGACGAGCTGGCGATCTCGGTGCAGCAGTCGAATGCGATTTCGATTTTCCGCCGTTCGTCGACCGGCCGCGACGCGCCCATCCGCACGATTCGCGGCCTCGCGACCGAGCTGCACGATCCACACGGGGTGTTCTTCGATGAGAAGCACAACGAGATCGTGACGGCCAACCACGGGAACTGGACACAGATCCGTCCCTACACGGCGTACGACCCGGTCGTCAACGCGGTCGGGGAGTACAAGTCCGGAGCGTTCCATCCGCCGTCGATCACGTTCCACGCCGGCGCCGGCGCCGGCGACATCGCGCCGCTCCGGACGATCCAGGGCAATCTGACCGGGCTCAACTGGCCGATGGGACTGGATGTCGATCTGACGCGCGACGTGATCGCCGTTGCCAACTACGGCGACAACGCGGTGCTGATTTTTTCGAGAGCCGCCGGCGGAAACGTTCAGCCCGTGCGCGTCATCCGCGGCGCGGCCACGCAGATCGTGGGGCCGGTCTCTGTCGCGATCGACACGAAGAACGACGAGCTCTGGGTCGCGAACTACGGTGACCATACCGCGCTCGTCTTTGCGAGGAACGCGTCCGGCAATGCCAGGCCGAAACGAATCATCAGGAATGCGCCCGCCAAGACGCCCACCTGCGGCTTCACCAACGCATCCGCCGCGGCCTACGACACGAAGCGCGACGCTCTGCTGGTGCCGAATTGAGTGAGCGTGCCGAGAATCTCGGTGTTTGCCAGGCTGGCAAACGGAAACGTGGCTCCGATTCGGACAATTGAAGGTCAGGCGACGAATCTTTCTCGGACGATGCACGGCCTCGCGTACGATGCGGTCAATGACGAGATCATCGTCCCGGTCGCGCTGAGCGGCGCCGTGCTCGTGTTCGACGCCGCCGCTGCCGGCGAGACGCCTCCGATTCGAGTGATCCAGGGAACGCGGACGGGTCTGGTACGGCCACAGACGATTGCGGTAGACGCCGTCAACGACGAGATACTGACGGCGGACCCAGCCACGCGCGCGGTGTTCGTCTTCGACCGCCGTGCAAACGGCAACGTCGCGCCGAAGCGCGTCATCAGCGGTCCAAAGACCGGGCTCGTCGACATCGTCGGCGTTGCCGTCGATCCGATTCGCAACCGGATCGTGGCCTCGAGCCGCAAGGGTGAGGGCGCGACGGGCCTGTTCGTCTTCGATCGGCTCGCCAACGGAGACGTCCCTCCGAGGGCGTTCATCGGCGGGCCGAAGTCGAAGCTGGCGCACTTCCGGCAGGTCGCCATCGATCCGGGGACCGGCAACATCTTCCTCGCGCAGCAGAACACGCGGATGAAGCGCCAGGAAGCCTACGTACTCGACAAGCCGCGGGAGGACTTCAAGGAGCGAGACGACGACGAAGGGGACGACAGCAGTCGTCTTGATCGAATGGGTTTCATCGCGGTGTATGGGCCGGATGACAACGGCGACATCCCGCCACGCGCGATCATCAAGGGACCGGGCGTGCGGTTCGCAGGCGCTGGAGGCGTAGCGCTGAATCCGAAGAAAGGCGAGCTGTACGCAGTCGGCGGGAACGGATTCCAGACTTTTCTGGTGCCCGAGTTCTTCAAGCTGCTCAAGCCGCCGCCCACGACCACGGAAGGCCGGCGGTGATCGGGGGTCTCGACTCTCGGCTCTGGACTTTGGTCTCTGGTCAGGCCTAAAGACCAAAGACCAAAGACCAAAGACCGACACCGTCACCGTCCGTAGACGATGAACCACTTGCCTTCGAGGCCGTCGAACTCCTGCAGGCTTCAGGCCGACGGCCGCCATCCAGCCTTTGACCTGCTCTTTGGTGACGACCAGCGCGGGTTCGTCCTTGTGGGAGCCATCCGGTGGCAACTCCACGACGGCAATGCGTCCGTCCGGCTTCAAATAGCTGGCCGTGGCTTTGAGGAACGCTGCGCGGTTCTCGATGTGGTGCAGAACGTCGTGAAAGAGCGCGACGTCCACGTCGCGTGCCGGCAGCTTCGGATCCGTATATTCCCCGAGTACGGGTGCCACGTTGCTGACATTCGCCGCGGCGGCCTTCTGCTTGATCCGGTCGAGGAAGCCTTTGTCGACGTCCTCGGCGTACACTTTTCCGCCGGGAGACACCGCTAACGCTATCGGAAGGCTGAACACGCCCGGGCCGGCGCCGATGTCCGCGACGATCGCGCCCGGCTTCAGGCCGAGCGACGCGATGATGTAATCGATCTTCAGACTCGCGACGCGATCGGGACGCTCGAGGCGCACGCTCCACTCGTCGGCGGGCCGGGAGGCGAGCTGGCCGGCCGACTGGCTGGCGGTGGCGACGGCGAGGACGAGGGCTCCAGCGCCGAGGCGCCATACTCGTGTGATCATTGGACGTCCTTTCGTGGCCCGACGTGCAAGCTGCCAGCTTGTAAGCGTCTCCGGTTTCGAGCGGCGAGTCAAGAGCTCGCGCACGAAATGGTCGGACCTTTGTGGCTCGCGCATTGACGCGCGCGGTGCGTTCTGTTGTAATCGCAGCCTTCGATGACCACCGCGGGTAAATCTCTGAGCGCGACGCTGCTGATCGTCATGCTGGTCGCCGGCGTGACGGCAGTCGGCTATGCGCGCTGGACGCGCCCGATCGCGGAGGCCGATCGAGCGCTCGACGCAGGTCGGTGGGATCACGCGCTGGCTGCGTATGCCACCGCAGAAGCCCGGTTCGATCGAATTCCGGTAGCGCGGCAATTCCTGGCGGACGACTACACGCGAACGGTCGCGAACCAGCTCTGGCTGCTCTACCGCATGCAGCGATACGACGACCTGATCGGAAAGGCGGAACGCGCGCCCGAGCGCGCGCTGCCGCATTTCTGGTCCGGTCTGGCCTTCTTCGCGAAGGCGCGCAGCGAGTCGAAGCCCGACGCGCAGCTTGGTTGGCTCGCGCGCGCGGAAGAGGAGTTGCGGCGCGCCGTCGAGGCGGATCCATCGGATTGGGATACCAAATACGACTTCGAACTGGCGACGCGACTGGCGTCGGAGCTCCGCAAACAACCGAAGACCCCGCCCAATCAGTTGATGCAGCTGCTGCGACCGCAGCCCAAGGCCGGTGCCAAACCGGGCCGACGCGTGGGGTGAGGTCGCCCGCGAGCCCTCGATGAGATTCCTTCGTCCCGACCAGGCGCAATGGGGACTCGTCGTGCCGTTGCTGATCGGGTTCTGGATGATTCACCGGACAGTGAGGAGCGCGTTCCGACGGCGTGCGGCGATCGCGCCCCGGTTCGCGCCACTCTCGCGGCGAACCACGTCAGCCCGTGACCTGGTGGTGCTGGCCCTCGCGGTAATCGCCAGCGCCTCCATCGTGTTCGCCCTCGTTCGACCCCAGGCGCTGCTGACGCACCGCGTACCGGACTACGAGCGACAGGATCTCGTGGTCATGCTGGATCGTTCCGTGTCGATGAACGCACGCGACATCCGGCCATCCAGGTTCTCGCGGGCCACACTCGAGATCCGCAACCTCGTCCGCCAGAAACCCGAAGGCATCGACCGCGTCGCTCTCGTGGGGTTTGCCGACGCGGCTGTCGTTCTTTCGTACCTGACCCGCGATGTCGACAGCGTTCTCTTCTACTTCGACTGGATCGAATCCGAACCGACGCCGCTGTTCGGCACGAACATCGGCGCCGCGCTCAAGAGCGCGATCGACGTGGCGAGCAAGGACGACCAGCCGACGCGCAAGTTGTTCCTGATCGTGTCCGACGGCGAGGACTACGGGACCGAGCTCGAACGGGCGCTCAGAATGGCGCGCGCGGACGGCTACAGGGTGAACGCCATCGGTATCGGGGCGAACGATCCGGTACCGATTCCGGTGCGTACACCCCAGGGCCGCGAGAGCTTTCTCCGTGATGATGCGGGCCGGAACGTCGTCACGCGGTTTTCGGAAAACACGTTGCGGGAGATTGCCGCGGTCACCGGCGGCCGGTACATCCGGTCGAGCACGGGCACCGAGCTCCAGCCTGCCATCGCGGAGATCGTCGCAGGCGAGCGACGGATGCTGGGGTATCGCACGGTCGCGGAATATCGCGACCTGTATCCATGGGGTCTTGCCGTGGCGGGCCTGGCGGGCTTGGGCCTGTTCCTGTTGCTCTAGGTGGAGACAGACGCGTGAGGTTCCAGGGTTCTCAGGTTCTCAGTTCTCGGTTGTTCGGTTCAGACGACTGGTTAGAACCGAGAACCGAGAACCAGGAATCGAGAACTTCTTGAGACGATGATGCACGACGCTGCTACTTCGGGTGAATGGACCACCGATTACGCGCTCGGGCTGATGGCGAGGCTCGAAGCCGAAGTCGCGGAGGTCATCGTCGGGCAGCAGGTGTTGATTCGCCGCCTGCTGACGGGCCTCTTCGCCGCGATTCCGTTCGCCGCGGCGCGCTCGGGCGCCCACGTCGGGTGCGGGCACGTTCTGCTCGAGGGCGTCCCCGGCGTCGCGAAGACGCTGACCGCGACAACGCTCGCGCAGGCGATCTCCGCACGGTTCCAGCGCATCCAGCTCACGCCGGACATGATGCCGGCCGACATCCTCGGCACGCGCATCTACGACGCAAAGGCCGCTGTCTTTCGCATCGAGCAGGGGCCGGTATTCACGAACATCCTGCTGGCAGATGAAATCAACCGCGCCACGCCGAAGACGCAGAGCGCGCTGCTCGAGGCGATGCAGGAGCGGCAGGTTACGCTCGCGGACACGACCTTCCCGCTCGAAGATCCGTTCTGGGTGCTGGCTACGCAAAACCCCGTGGAGCAGGAGGGCGTGTACGCCCTCCCGGAGGCCCAGCTCGACCGCTTCTCGATGATGCTGCGCGTGGGCTATCCGAGCGCGATCGACGAGGTGGAGATGTTGCACGGCCGGTTCACGGAGCGCCCGGTCGAGCGGCGCCTGTGGCCGGCCGACGTGACACGCCTGCGCACGTTCATCCGAGACATTGTGTTCGTCGGCGACAAGCTCCTCGACTACATCGTCCGCCTCGGCCGTGCGACGAGGGAGCCGGGCGAGGTGGGTCGCGGGGACCTCGCCGAGCTGCTCGTCCTCGGCGTCTCGCCGCGCTCTTACCAGCACGTGCTGGCGCTCGCGCGCGTCACGGCGTTCATGCACGGCCGCGCCTACGTCCTGCCCGGCGACGTGAAAGAGATCTACATCGATGCGGCCAGGCATCGCATCGTCCGCAGCATCCGCGCGCAGGCCGAGAACATCGACGCCGATCACATCCTGGGCGAGCTCATGCAGTCGGTGCCCATTCCATGATTCCCGAAGAAGTCGTGCGGGAGCTGCGGTACATCGAAGTGTCGACCGCCCGGAAGATGCGCAACCCGCGCGTGGGACAGTACACGAGCCGCCTGCGCGGACCGGGCTTCGACTTCGACGAGCACCAGCCGTATCGGCCGGGAGACGACGTGCGGCGCATCGACTGGAACGTCACGGCCAGAATGGACGCGCCGTTCGTCCGGCTCACGCATGCGGAACGCGAGCTGACGATGATGATCGCGATCGATGTCTCGCGGTCGATGGAGCTCGGTACGGCGCACTTTTCGAAGCGGGAAACGATGATGTTCATCACCGCTTCGCTGCTGTTCTCTGCGCTCGCGAACCAGATCAACACCGGCTTCCTGGCGTTCTCGGACCAGGTGATCGCGTCGAGCCCCCCGCGCCGGACGCGCGCGGCTGCATGGGCCGTGCTGCAGCAGTGCTGGTCGGCGCAGTCACACGCCACCGCGCGGGAAAGCGCCCGGCGCGGGTCCCGGAGGTTTCACCCCACCGCGCTGGAAGGCGCGCGGCGGAGACGCGGTACGGGTCGTACCGCGCTCGCGCCGATGGTGAATCATCTGCTCACGACGCTCCGTCGGATGAGCATCGTGTTTCTCGTCTCCGACTTCATCACCGACGACGATGGCTTCGGCAGCCGTGAGCTGGCGATGTTGGCGGCACGCCACGAGGTCATCGCGATCGTGCCGGAGGATCGATCGGAGCGCGAGTTGCCCGCCGGTCCCGGGTATTGGCAGGTCCGTGATCTCGAAACGGGCCGGCACGTCGCCGTGGACCTGGGTGTGCGCTCTCGTGAGCTGTACGCCGCCGAGGCGCAGCGTCGGCGCGACAGGCTGGTGGAGGCGTTCTATCGCGTGCCGCTGGAGTACATCTTCGTGTCGACCGACCAGAGCCCTGTCGAGCCGGTCCTCTCTTTTTTCGCGCGGAGAATCGCACGGTGACGCGACTCATGCGATCGTCAGCCCTGGTCATCCTGATCGGGTCCACGCTCCCCGGTGTGCCGGTCGAGACGCACGCGCAAACACGCGGCGCCCCAACCGTCGGCTCCTTTCCGACCGTCACACACGCGGAGCGCCCACGCACGGTGGCGCCCGCAACACCACCCGCGCCGAAAGAAGACGTTTCGGTCGGGACGAAGGTCGATCGAACAGCGATCTGGGTCGGCGATCGGCTCACCTACACGATCGAGATCACCTGCAAGCGCGGCTACGACGTCGTGACAGACGATCTTTCGCGCGAGAAGCTCTCGCTCGAGGGCCTCGAGGTCGTCAACACCGACACCGTGCGCCGCACGGGTGGCGATGACGTGATCCGATACGAGTTTCACTACGTCCTCACGACGTATCGCGTCGATGTCCCGGCATTGAAGATCGGACCGATGACGGTGCGGTACTACGTCAGCCGCGCGGGTCAGCGCCCCGACGAGACCGCACCGGCCGGCACTCTGCAGGTGCCTGCCCAGATTGTCGCGTTCCGCAGCCTTCTGCCTGACGACCAGCCGTCGTACGACATTCGCCACAGTCGGCCGGCCGACCCGCGGTTGCTGCGGTATCGCATCCTCCAGCCGCTCGGTCTGGGACTGATCATCGTCTCCGTCGCTCCTGTTGCGTTCATGGCGATCGCTGTCGTGCAGCGCGCCGGTCGGCGCGGCCGCACAGCCCGTCGATCGTTTCGTCAGACTCGGCAGGCCGTCCAGGCATCGCTCGAGGCGGTGCGCAACGCCGAAGCTGCAACTGCGGACGATCGACGCGACGCTTTCGCGCGTCTCGACGATCTCGTGCGTCAGCACTTGACCCAGGTCTGCGGCGTGCCCGCATCGAGTATGACCCCTTCCGAAATCGCCGCCGCACTCGGCGCGCGAGGGTCCGGCCTGCCCGTCGAACTGGCGTCGTCCGTGCTGAACACGTGCGAGATCGCGCGCTACGCGCCGCCGACGCTCCTGCCGTCCGCGACTGCTTGGCGCGACACGCTCGCGCATGCCGAGCAGGTGCTCGCGACCAGACGCTGACGAGTCATGCGGTACCTCAATCCCGGCGTCGTGTGGTGGCTTCTTGCGGCGCTGGCGTCGGCCGGACTGATCCGCTGGGGCCTGCGACGCCGACTCGGCGTCGCGGCCACGGCGCCATGGATGTTCAACCGCCAGCACCGCGCGTCGGTTCTTCGCCGGCTTCCTGCAGGGACGCTCGTGCTCGCCCTTCTCTTGGTTGGCGCCGCCATCCTGGATCCCGTTCTGCCGTACTCCGAGGCGCAAGTCCGGTCACACGGACTCGATATCGTGATCGCGCTCGATCTCTCGTCGAGCATGCAGGAACAGATGGAGCGCACGCCCCCGCCGCGCACGCTCCAGAACCTCACGTTCACGAACCTGGACGCGAAGATCGCGCGCCGCGTAGCCAAGACGCGTCTCGAAGCGACGAAAGACGCCATCAAGGCATTCGTCCGACGACGAACCGAGGATCGGATCGGCCTCGTCGTGTTCTCGGATAACGCCTACGTCGTCAGCCCGCTCACCTTTGATCACGACTACCTGATTCGATACATCGACCTCGTCGACGATCAGATCCTGCGCGGCGAAGGAATGACCGCGATCGGCGACGGTCTCGCGCTCTCGAACTACCTCCTCGCGCGTCAGACAACGAGCGAAGGACGCAGGAATCAGGTCGTGGTGCTCTTCACCGACGGCGAGAACAACGCCGGTCGCGAGCCGATCGCGGTGCTCGAGGAGTCCGACGCGGCGAACATCCGCGTTCATATGGTCGGGGTCGCGCTCGAAGAAGAGATTAAGAAGAAGCCGCAGGTGCAGCAGCTGCTGCAGGCGATTCGGCGGTACGGCGGCCGGTATTTCAACGCGGACACCGCCCGCGATCTGGACGCGGCCTCACGGACGATCGATGCCCTCGAGAAGGGCGTCCTCGTCAGCCGAGTCTACCAGCACGATACGCCCGTGTACCAGTGGTTCGCGATCCCGGGGCTGATTCTCCTGGCTCTGTCGTTCGGCCTGCGCGCGATACCGACCTTTGTCGATCACACATGACGGTCGACTGAGGCTCTATCGACGTGCCATAGCCCTGTTCGAGTTGACCGGCGATCCAGCCCCCGCCGTCAGGCTCGCGGAGGCCCAGCCGAATGAGTTGAAGGCCAACGAAGTAGCGGCGATGGCACTCCTGCGCGCGCCGGCCACATGGCCGAAGTCGAGCGCTACACAACGACACTTGATGGCCGGGAACATTTCTATTTCGCTTTTATGAAGCGATCACGCATGGTAGTGAGCACGCATGGTAGTTGACACGCTGCTACAGGTCCACTAGCGTCGGAGGCGGTGGCGCAAGAAACCAGGCACTGACGGCGCCCTTGACCGATCCGTCCTTCTGGCTCCTCACCGCGCTGTGGCACGGGCGCAGCGGTCAACGCCCGGTCCGGCAGTGACGGAGCCGACTACGCCGACGAAATCAACTCGCCACTCGGCTTCGCATCTCCGCGCGCTCCAGCACGTGAACCGGTACCGCGCCTCGACGAGTCGTTAGTCGATTGCGCACCGCCGCGTTTCAGTGAATCCCCCTAGAGATCGCGCCGGTTGAACCGCAAGTACCCCAGGATGCAGAAGAGCGTTGCTGCTGACAGCAGGATTCCGATGCTCCTCCACTCGGGCGCATCCCTGGAGAGAATCGAGAGCGCAGGATAGTAGTGAAATGGCGAGATCCAGGAGATCTGGCGCATCGGCGGCCAGCCGATTGCCAGAAAATCCACCAGGTACATGATGACAATCGTGAACCCGGCCGTGGTGAACGCGTTACTCCATCGTCGGGCGCCTGTCGCAACGAAGAGCCCGAAGCCGCCGAAGCAAATCGCGACCGAGGCCAGGTGAACGAGCATCGCCGCGCTCGCTCGCGCTGACGGCGCGTCGAACTCCGGCGAGGCAAACCATCGAAGACCCAATCGCGTACCCGCAGCCATCAGCACGGCCGCCGTAGTAACAGCCCCAAGTGCAAGCAACAACGAACGGGTGACGACGATGTGGCGCGGAACCGACCGCGCGAGAGTAATGTTCACGAGGCCGGACTCGACCTCGTGCGCCGGCTCAGTGACGAAGTAGACGGCAAGAACGGAGACCAGAACGGAAACGACGGGATGAAAGTACCCAAGCGCGACGGTGCCTTTGAATGTCACGAGCAGCAGCGACGTGCTTCCGAGACCGCGCTGCAGGAAAGCGGGTACGAATTCAATCATCCGGCTGTACGAATGTGCCGCTTCGAGCGCGGACGCCTGCCCGACGAGAATAATCTGAAGGACGGTCAGCACGAACAAACCACCGAGCAGCACGAAGCGCGCCTGTGTGGCCGATCGCCACGCAAGAACCGCCAGCGTCATCGGATCATTTCTCCGCATAGTGTTGGACGACGTAGTCCTCGAGCTTGAAGGGTTCGACTTCGAGATCGTGGATCGGATACGCCGACAAATCCTGCAGGATCGAGCCTAGTGGGCCCTTGACCTCGAGCACCCACAGCTGAGGCGAGCACGTGTGTAACGTCACTCCCTTCAGCGAAGGAGGTGTGCAGGTAACTGGTTCGCGAAACGCAACGGTCACGCGCCGCGCTGCGCCGTGCTTCAGCTCTTCGATCGTGCCGCTGGCGACCATTCTGCCCGCGCGAATCACACCAACGCGATCGCACGTGGCCTCGACTTCGGTCAACACGTGCGATGACAGAAACACCGTGGTGTCGCCCGCTTTCTTCAGCGACTCCAGGACGGCCCGAAATGCTTGTACCATGAGCGGATCGAGGCCGGCCGTCGGTTCGTCGAGGATGAGTACTGGCGGACGACCCATCAGTGCCTGAATGATGCCGATCTTCTGCTTCATTCCGTGCGACTGGTCCCGCAGGCGGCGCCGCAAGTCGAGCGCGCTGACATCGAATCGGGAGAGCAATTCCTCGAGATACCGCTGCGACACCGGACGGCTATCGAGCTGCCCGAGGTAGCGCAGGTATCCTTCGGCGGTGAGGTCCGGATAGATCGGCAGATCACCAGGGAGATACCCAATCTGGCGTCGCGCGTCGAGACTATCTCGCCAGCAATCGAATCCGAGGACGGTCGCCCGGCCGCGCGATGGGCGCAACAGATCGAGGAGCAGCCTGATCGTGGTTGTCTTGCCCGCTCCGTTGGCGCCCAAGAAACCGTAAATCTCGCCGCGCGCCACCTCGAACGAGAGCTCCTCGATGCCGATCACCGCCCCGAAGTACTTCGTCAGCGACTCGACGCGTATCGCGGGATCCCCCATCACCGCGCCTGCTTCGCTCGTGCAAGCTCCCGCAGCGCGCCAACGAGCGCATCGCGCGCGAGGATGGCGGAACCTTCACCTCTGATGGTAATAGCGCCGGACTCACGAGGAACCTCGAACGTTCCGGCGGGCACTTCGGCCTGCGTCATGACAGCGCGGCGGATCAGTTTGTACGACACGCTGTACGGCTGTTTCAGGAACGTCCCCTTCACGGCGAACTCGACGATGTGGTAATCGGTGGCGTCGATGACAACCCGAGCGTCCTCAAGATCCCAGACGGCGTTGGACGTTTGAGCGCTCAACCGGGGTACTTGGATCCGGTATTGACGACCGGATCCACTCTCGATTACCTGTAGCTGCTGGTTGCCGCTGGCCTGCATCATGGCCACGGACGCCTGCATGTGAAGGCGCTCGATCTCCGGCGGCGACAGCGTCACGTTTTCGGGGACAGTCAACTCGAAGCGATACCACTGGCCTTCCAACTGCACTGCCATCACGCGTTGATGGCTCGCCGGATCCTGTGCTACCGAGGACAGGAGTTGGCCATCCGGACCATAGGTCGCCAGGAGATACCGGCCCGTCATGTCGTGATCGATCATCTGCTGGACTCGATACACGCCGTCCGGCTGATCCGGCATGATCTCGCGTGTCATGCCGTCGACGGTCAGTTCGTATTCGAGCGACTCGACGCCCGTCGTCGCAGTTTGCGAGAGGCGATCGACCGACCTGGCCAGGATCTCTGCCGCGGTGACTGTCGACTCCCCTTTGAACATCGGCGCGACGAAGACAATCGTGATGAGAGTGGCAGCAACGGCGGCGGCGGCGCTCCATGCCGTACGTCGCCACGGTTTGCGTTGGGGCGCATCACCCCGAAGACGCGTCGCGCCCTGACTCGATCCCTCAACCAACGCCTGTTCGACGCGCCGGGCTACGCCCGCCGGAACGTCGATCGGAATGTTGATGGCGGCCCCAACTGCTGCCATTCGTTTTTCACGGTCGCGCACGCGATCGCCACAACGCGCGCACGCTGCGGCATGCTGCTGGACATCCTCGGTCGCCTCGTGGTCGACGACCGCTTGGATTTCAACGTCATTCAGACACCTCATAGGAGCCCATGCCTTTCTGATTTGACAGCCTTTGGAACCTCAATCGCAGCACAGGCCTGTTCCCAGCGAGCCATCGCCCGAGCGAGCAATGGCCCGACCGAGGACAATCGAATCCCAGTTGCGGAGGCGATTTCGCGGTAAGTGAGCTGCTGCGCCCACAGTACGAGGAGAAGTCGATCGCGTTCAGTCAGCCGCAGCAGGGCGTGTCGAATGATCGTCAGTCGGCCATCCTCATCGGGAAGCCGAGCAGGTGGCACTGCCGAGTCGTGTTTGAACGTCCACGTAATCCATCTGGCTCTCCGTCGCTGACGGTCACGCGCGGCGTGGGCAGCGACCGTGAACAGCCACCCGCGCATGTTGTCCGTTCTTCCACCGCCGGCCAAGTGGTGCAGAAGCTTGAGGAAGGTTTCCTGCAGAACATCCTCGGCGTCCTGATGGTGCCTCATCAGGACTGCGGCGAAGCGATACACGGCTGAACCGTGCTCACGGAACAGCTCACGTGCCGATTCCGACGGAGTCGTCGGTGCTTCCATCAGCCTGGACCGTCACAGGTATAACGCACATCCGTGGAATTCTGTGACAGCCGAGCTTGGATCTCTCCGCAGTCGGCTTTTTGGTTTCCGCGATGGAGTCGCTGAGTAGTGCTGGGTTGCCGTTGACGGTTCTGACCAAATCCGCCTTACGAATACGACGGTGACTCGGCCATCCGACAAAACGATGGTAGTAAAGGGAGGATGCGACAGCTAACGTGGCAGGCGTCATCGCCGGCCGCGTGTTTCAGGCCTTTTGGACGCTCTTCACTGCGTCCCCGCTTTCGGGCGCAGTTCGACGGTCTTGGCGTGTTCGACGTACCACGCCGCGGTCTTGTCCGAGAAGAATCCGTCCTTCCTGAGCTGTTCCGCTGCGGTCTGCACGCAGGCCACGTACTTCTCGCGCGTCAGACTCTCGTTCGGCTGCAAAAGGCCGAGACGGCGCCACGCCTGCGTCGGCGTCTCGCGGTAGTCCCAGACGCCGTTGCGGTTCATATCGACGAACACCGATTTCTTGTCGAGGGGTTCGATGCCTTCGCCGGTGAAGGCGGCGAATGCGGTCGCGCCTGATGTCGACTCCGGATAGCTGTAGTAGACGCCCAGCGGACACGCGACCTCGGGGAACGCCAAACCCGGATTCTCGATCACGCCGTCGCGGTTGGCGTCTCCCAGCTCCGCCCAGTCGGAATGCGTCGGCGGCGGCGGGACGCCCTTGTCCACCCAGGCGTCGAGCATGTCGATGAATCGGTCCATCATCTTCGACAGGTCGAGCGTCTGGAATTCACTCTTCCGATCGTCGGTCATTCCCTCGCCGCCCGAGTGGCTGACGCTGCGCACCTCGTACATCCGATAGTTCGCGATGGCCTTGTCGCGCAGCACGCGCGCGTTGTTGCGCTTGTTCTCGAGATAGCTCGACGACATCCAGTCGGGATGCTTCGGCGGCCAGATGTTGTTGTACATCTGGTGAGCGACATCGATCTGCGGCACGAAGGCCCCCTTGTCGGCGGCCGAGGTCAGGAGCACGTCCTTGCCGTCCTTCATCACGACGGGATACCACGTGCCGGCGGCAGGATCGTCGTTGAGGAGCCCGTCGAAGAAGCGCTTGCCGTCGCGGCCGACGTTGAGGCCCGGCGTGTAGTTGAGGCTGTGGCCGATGCGCGCGCCCGCCGAGTGTCCATACATGTACACGTGCGTTGGAGCGACACCCAGACGCTTGACCACCGCGGCCTTCGCCACGTCGGCGAAGTCCATGACGTAGCGCGCCGTGTCGTTGAATGCGATGGAATCGACCGTCGATCCGTCCTCGACGGTCGCTGTGATTTCGCCGAGACCCTCTGCCGACGTTCGCCGCGTCTTGACGAGGACGTAGCCCTTGGAGACCATGAGTCGCTCGTACTTATCCAGATCGCGGACCGGATTCGACGGGTCGAGGTTCTTGTCCCACGGCTTGAGATTTCCATCCTTGAACGATGTGCCGCGGCCGTGGACCGTCACGAACATCCGTCCGTTCCACGCCGCCTTGTCGGCTGGGTAGACGATCACCATCGCGGCGCCTTTCGCGCGCTCGTACTTGGCGATGCCGTGAAAGATCGGCCGGGGGCCCCACGTCTGCGGAAATACGAGATCAGGGCCGTTGGTGAAGTAGTCCTTGTAGTCGCCAGTCTTTGCGAGATACCCGTCGACCGGCCCGGCGAGGCCGACGTCGAGCCGCTTGAGCGCGCGGCCTTCGTAGGTGAGAGCCGTCTCGATCATCCGGCAGGACGAGGGACCGACCTTGTGGCCCTTGGCCTCACGCGGTGGAAGCAGGAGATCGTCGCAGCTGGTTCCGTCGTTCTGCGCTGCCGGGACGGCCGCGCGCGGCTGACCGCTCTGCGTTCGAAAGGGTGTATGACCGTTGAGCGCGAGGCCGAACACGACGCCCCAGCAGGCTGCCACACCGATGCGGCGAGCACGCGTGTGATGTCGAGAGGATGGTGTCGTCACCTGTTGAAGTCTCCTGTCGCCGACGCAGGTTTCTTGAAGAGCTCCGGCATCGTGAACATGAACAGCGCATTGCTCACGCTGTCGATCGCATAGACCTCGCGATTCCGCGGATTGATCGCGACACCTGCCGGCCACACGAGGCTGGAGGCCGGCCCCTTGATCACGCCGCGCGGCGGAACATCGCCGTTGTCGTGGATGCTCCAGACGCCGATGAAGCCCGTTCGATCGGGATTCCACGGCGAAGGCCGTTCCTGCTCGAAATCGTAGTTCTCGAAGTTGTTCTTGATGGTCGCGAAAATCTGTCCGCGCTCCTCATCGACTACGACCTGCCGAATCTTGATGATGCCGGTCCTCGGCCCGGCGATGACCGCGCGCGGTGCGACGTCGCCGCTGTCGGTCCGGTTGAAGATGAGAATTCCGTCCGATGATTCGCGTCCGCCGAGGTCCACGCGGTTGGCGACGACAATCAGGTTGTGCACCGAGTCGACACTCAACCCGTAGATGTTCCTGATCTGCGTCGTCGGGCCACCGATCTTCCGGATCGGCGCCGTGTCGCCGCTCGCCTTCCGCTGGAACACGAGGACGCTGTCGTCGCCCGAGTCCACCACCATTTCATCGTGGGCGACATCGACGTACAACGTGTCGGGTTGCACGAGGCCCGTCTTCGGCCCCTGCAGCACGCGCACGGGCGGGTCGCCGCCGTTTGCGCCGCCCGGGAGCGTCAGCACGGCGCCGCCGAGCGCAACCGGCACGACGATCTCATCGTCCCGAGGGTTGTAGAAGATGCCGTGCATGGTCCGGCTCACCCTGGCGGTCTGCCCTGCGATCACGCGCGTCGGTTTCGCATTTCCGTTTGCCAACCTGGCAAACGCCGAGATTCTCGGCTCACTCACTCAATTGGGAACGAGGAGCTCGTCGCGCTTGGAGTCGTAGGCGATGGCCCCCGGATTGCCGAACCCGACAGTCGGCGAGCCCGCCGGCGCGTTGCGTACGATCCGCTTGGGCGCCGCGTCGCCACTCGCGGTTCTCCCGAAGACGAGGGCGGTGTGGTCGCCGTAGTTCGCCACCCAGAGCTCGTCGTTCTTGACGTCGAAGGCGACCCCCATCGGGCCACGGATTCCCGTGCGCGCGCCTTTGATGATGCGCACGGGCGCCGTATCGCCGGTCGACGTCCGGCTGAACATGCGGATCGAGCTGTCGCCGCTGTTTGCCACGGCGATCTCGTCGTGCTCGATGTCAACGCTCAGAGCCATCGGCCAGTTCAGGCCGGTCTTCGCTCCCTGGATGCGCCGCACCGGCGCGACGTCGCCGTTCGTTTCGCCGTCGTAGACGGTGACGGAGGGATCGTCGAAGCGGCCGCCCACGATCGGGCCCACTGCCTCACCGCGCCGCCCCGGCGTCACGCTGCCGGGCAGCGTCTGTCGACCATTCTGGTTCCCATGGTTCGCGACGACGATCTCGTTGTTCTTTCCGTCGAAGAAGATGCCGTGCGGATCGCCCAGACCCGTCCTCGGACCCCGGATCATGCGCAGGGGACTGTCGGAGCCGCTCGCGCTCTGCGCGTAGACGACGATCTGACGCGGGCCCTCGACGCTGATCGCGATCTCCTTGCGCACCCAGTTGATCGAGAGGCCCCACGCCTGGTGCGGCACGTTCAGCACTCGCTTTGGCTTGACATTCCCGTCCGCGTCGTACGGGAACACCATCATGCGATCGCCGATGTCGTTGTCGACGGTATAGACCTCGCGCGCCGCGGGGTCCACCGTGACCGCGGCAACGAACATCATCCCAGTCGAGGGGCCGCGGATGCCGGTGAGCGGCGTGACGGGCTCAGGGCCCTGGGACGATGCACGCCGATCGTACGACCAGACCGCATGGCGGTTGGGATCGCTCATGAAGACGAGATCGTTCACCGAATCGACCGTGACGCTGTGCAGCGTCGGGTACGGATCGGCCACGACTCGCGTCGGCGGAACGTCGCCACCGGCGATATGCGCGGCCGCCCAGTCCGGCCACGCCTGCGCGACCGGCGCCAGCGTTGGTGAGTCCAGGCATCCGTTCTCGCGCTCGAGCGCGAGCAGACGCGAGCTGGTGATGGGGGAGCGTACCAAAGGTTGTCGAGCGCGAGAAGATCCGCCGAGGAACGGTCGCCACTCGACGACACCCAGAAGGATGCAGCCTGCAAGGCTGAGAAGGACGCGTCGCGGCATAGGCAGAGTATTCAGACGCGTCCCACCCAAGTCAAGCGCCCTTTTGGTCTGACCTTTGCCGCCGATACTCCTCTCCGCCGACGTGCTGGTCATCGTCTTCGGACGCCTTTTCGAGCCATTTTTTGCTTGACTTGATGCGGCGTCGGCGCGACTCTGCGTGTCGCCTCAATGGCCTGACCAATAGCGACGGCCGGTGAACAATGAGGATGCTGGAAAACGCGTCGGGGTGAGGTGCCAAGGTTCTCCAGTTCCCTGTATCGAGTACGGCCTGAACCGAGGATCTGGACCAAGAGCTGAGAACCGAGAACCTCCGAACCTCACCCGTGGAGGAGCAGAGCGATGCAGACATCCCAAGTGGCGGCGGTGCTCAGGCTGATCGCCGTCGCCGCCGTGACGCTGTCGGTGAACTTCGCTGAGGTGGCGGCGCAGGGGACGACGGGATCGATCTCGGGATTTGTCATGGACTCGTCGAAGAGCGCGCTTCCCGGTGCGACGGTTGCGATCAAGGACGTGGACACGGGGAAAGTCCGCACGATTACGACCGACGACGAGGGGCGGTATCGCGCGGATGGGCTCGCGCCGGGCAAATACGACGTGACCGTGGAGCTGTCGGGCTTCCGCACCGCGGAGTACGAAAGCGTTGCCGTATCGGTCGGCCAGGCGCTCGTTCTCAACGTCGAGATGGCGATCGGCGGCATGTCCGAACGAGTGGTCGTCACGGCGGACAAGACGGTCGTCCAGACGAAACAGGCGTCGCTCACGGCACTGGTGGACCAGAGCCAGATCCGGGAGCTGCCGCTGAACGGCCGCGATTTCAGCCAGCTGACGTTGCTCCAGGCGGGCGTGACCGCATCGCCGAGCACGTCGCAGCAGGTCGATCGCGGCATGGGCACGCAGGTGTCGATCGCCGGCGCACGGCCCAACCAGATCAGTTATCAGCTCGACGGCACGGACGCGAACACGCAGGGCAACGGATCGCCGGGCAGCGCCGCGGGCGGGTTGCTCGGCGTCGATACCGTGCGCGAGTTCCAGGTGCTGGTCAACAACTACAGCGCCGAGTACGGCCGCAGCGCCGGCGGCATCGTCACGGCGATCACGCGCTCCGGAACGAACGTGATGCGGGGCTCCGTGTTCGAGTTCAACCGGGACAGCGCGTTCGACGCGAAGACGTTCTTCGATTCGCCCGACCAGGACATCCCGGAGTTGTCGCGCAACCAGTTCGGCGGGAACTTCGGCGGCCGGATCGTGAAGGATCGCACCTTCTTCTTCGGCAGCTACGAAGGGCTCCGGCAGGACCGCGGGACGACGACCATCGCGACCGTGCCGAGCCGTGCGACCCGCGCCCGCACGGACATCAGCCCTGTGACGCTGCCGTACCTCATGATCTATCCGGAGCCCAACGGGAAGGAAACGGGCAGCACCGGTCAGGACACCTTTCAGAGCGTCGCGCCGACGCGCGAGAACTACGCGCTCGGCAGGGTCGATCACCAGTTCACGCAGAACCAGTCCATCGCGGTCCGCTACTCGTGGGACAAGGCGCGTGTGGACATCGACGCGCCGATTCCGCTCTGGACGACCGACACGCGCACCCGGGCGCAGTCGATCGTCGGCGAGCACAAGTGGCTCCTGTCGTCGACGCTGCTGAACGTCGTGAAGATGGCCTGGAACCAGGCATTCGAGTCGACCGACAACCTCGAGAACACGACCTTCGATCCGAGCCTGTACTTCGTGCCCGGCACGCGGTTTGGCACACTGTCCGTTTCGGGCATCAACGGTCTGGGCCCCGACACCAATACGCCGACGTTCGTCGACTTGAAGAACTTTCAACTCATCGACGATCTCACATGGTCGCGCGGGGCACACAACCTCAAGACGGGTTTGAGCATCACGCACTTCATGAACGACCAGGACTCGTCGTTCACGTTTGGCGGCAGCTACTCGTTTACGTCACTCGAGAACTTCATCAGGAACATCCCGGGCACGTACGAGGGTCAGGCCGAAGGATCGACCACGGCGCGCCGGTGGCGGCAGAACCTGATCGGCATGTACGTGCAGGATGACTGGTCGATGTCGCGGAACCTCACACTGAACCTGGGTCTGCGCTACGAGTTCATCACGACTCCGAACGAGCTGGACGGGCGCGAAGCGAGCATGCCGGATCTGCAGGCGGCGAACACGACACCGGGCGGACCGATCTTCAAGAACCCGTCCTACAAGAACGTTGCACCGCGCGTGGGTTTCGCGTGGGATATGACGGGCAACGCCAAGAACGTGCTCCGCGGTGGTGCAGGGTATTTCTTCGAGCCGATTCTGAGCAACATCTACCGGGCGTACGGCAACCGCACGCCGCCGTATTACAACGCGATCAATCCGGCCAATCCCAGCTTCCCGCATCCGCCCACGTCGGGCACCTCGTCGCAGCTGCGGCTCGATCTGGTTCAGTACGATCTGAATAACCCGTACCGTCTCCAGTACAACCTCACGTATCAGCGGGAGCTGTGGGCCCGCACCATCGCGACGGTCGGCTACATCGGATCGCGCGGATACCAACAGTTCCGCAACGTGGAGTACAACCAGGCGATTCCGATCATCCAGCCGGACGGCAGTTATTTCTGGCCGGCCGACAGCGCTCGCCGGAACGCGAACTTCGGCAGCATGCGGCTGCGGTCCACGGACGGCGAGTCCTGGTACAACGGACTCGTCCTGGCGGCGAGCCGCCGTTTCAGCGCCGGTCTCGCGATGCAGGCGTCCTACACGTTTGCCAAGTCCGAGGATCTCGGGTCGCAGGCGGTCGGGAGCGGCGACTTCGACAACAGCTTCCAGCCGGCCTACGCGTTCGATGCGATGAGCAACAAGGGGTTGTCGGACTTCGACATCCGCCACAACTTCGTCTACAACTCGACCTGGGAGCTGCCGTTCGGCCGCTCGCTGACGGGGCTCGCGCGCGGGCTCGCGTACGGCTG
>Ga0114129_10001507_pt1 | contig 31514 bp, 29 predicted proteins | sample RhiMetdeltSRZDD1_FD_80071 | JGI IMG/M metagenome (GOLD analysis project Ga0114129, IMG submission 80071) | Populus rhizosphere microbial communities from Tennessee, USA - Rhizosphere MetaG P. deltoides SRZDD1 (version 2) (version 2) | ecosystem: Host-associated > Plants > Roots > Rhizosphere >...
ACGGAGCAGCAGATCACCACGCTGCAGGGATACAAGCCTGAACACATCACGCCGGACCTGGACCTGGTGGTCGTGGGCAACGCGATTTCGCGCGGCAACCCGGAGCTCGAAGAAGTGCTCGATCGCAAGATCCGCTACTGCTCGCTGCCGGAGGCCGTCCGCGATCATTTCCTGTGGGGCGCCCGGTCCATCGTCATTGCCGGCACACACGGAAAGACGACGACGACCTCGCTTGCGGGATGGGTGCTGGCCGACGGCGGCGCGGATCCCAGCGTCTTCATCGGCGGCATCGCGGAGAACTTTTCGAGCAGCTATCGCATCGGCGGCGGACGTGAGTTCGTCATCGAGGGCGACGAATACGACAGCGCATTCTTCGACAAGACGGCGAAATTCCTGAAATACCTCCCCGACATCGCGGTCGTCACCAACATCGAGTACGACCATGCGGATATCTACTCGGATCTGGAGTCCATCCGCGTTGCGTTTCGACGGCTGGTCAATCTGATCCCCAGGCGCGGGCTGCTTCTCATCGGCGCGGACGACGCTGAAGCGAGCGCGCTGGGTGCGAACGCGCGCTGCCGGGTGGAGACGTTCGGGCTTGCCGCAGGCGCAGACTGGCAAGCCCACGATCTTCAAATTGGCGCTGGCTCGACGACGTTCGGTGTCCGGCACGGTGGTAAGCCGATGGGCACGTTCGAAGTGCCTCTGTTGGGCGCCTACAACGTCCGCAACACGCTGGCCGCAATCGCCGTCGGCGCGGCTGTGGGATTGAACGCCGACACGATGGCTCAGGGGCTCAGGCGGTTCAAAGGTGTGCGGCGGCGGATGCAGCTCAGAGGGACGGCTGCGGGCGTGGGAGTGTACGACGACTTCGCGCATCACCCGACGGCGATCGCAGAGACGCTGGCCGGCGTTCGCTCCGCGTATCCCGACCGGCGGATCTGGGCGATCTTCGAACCGCGATCCGCGACGTCATGCCGAAGGATCTTTCAGTCCGAGTTCGCCCGCGCGTTCTCCGCTGCGGATCACGTGGTCCTGCCGGCCGTGTACCGTTCGAATCTCCCCGAGGATCAGCGCCTTTCCGTCGAGCAGCTCGTTGCGGAGCTCGAGGCGAGCGGGCAGGATGCTCGATACGTTCCACAGGTCGACGACATCGTCGCCATGGTGTCGCGGGAAGCAAAGGCCGGCGACCTCGTGGTGGTGATGTCGAACGGTAGTTTCGACAACATTCATGAGAAGCTGCTGTCGGCGCTGGAGAGCCGCGCGGCTCGCTGAGCGGCCGTCGAATGGAGTTCCGTGTCATTCCCGCGGGCGACTCCGGGTGGTTGATCGAACTGCCGGATCGTCTCGACGAAGAGGTCAACGCGCGCGCAATAGAGATCGCCCGCGAGATCGAGCGCGCGAACCTTGCCGGTGTGACGGACATCGTCGTCGGGTATCGATCGGTGATGGTCTATGTAGACCCGCTGAAGGCGTCAGCTGCTGCGATGCGCGAACAGTTGAACGCGATCGCCTCGCGTCCGGCCGCAGCGGAGCTGGCGCCAGGCGACTTCGTAGAGGTGCCGGTCTGCTACGACGGTGCCTACGGTCCGGACATCGATGACGTTGCGGCCTTCGGCCACTGCAGTGCGGCGGACGTGATCGATCTCCATCTGGCAGTGGAGTACCGCGTGTATGTCGTGGGATTCGTGCCGGGCTTCGCATACATGGCGTCGGTGGATCCTCGAATTGCGGCGCCGCGGCGTGCGTCGCCGCGTCTGAAAGTCCCGGCGGGATCGGTTGCCATCGCAGCTGGTCAGACCGGGATCTATCCGGCGGAAACTCCAGGCGGATGGCACTTGATCGGCCGAACGCCCGTGCGTCCGTACGATCCCGCGCGGCCAAACCCATTCCTCTTTCATCCAGGAGATCGAGTCCGATTCCAGCGCATCACTGAAGCCGAGTATCGCAAGACGACTGCGTGGGGTGATGCGCAGTGAGTGCGCTCTCAGTGGTCAGAGCGGGAATGCTGACGACGGTGCAGGACCTGGGCCGGCGCGGTTATCAGGGACTCGGCGTTCCCGTCGCCGGCCCGATGGACTGGTATTCGCACCGGCTCGCGAACCAGCGGATCGGGAACGATCCGATGGCGGCAGCGCTCGAGGTCACGCTTTTGGGGCCGGAGTTGGCGGCAGAAGGCGACGTTATCGTGTCGGTCGCCGGCGCCGACTTTGAGATGACCGTTGACGGCGTGGGCGTGCGAGCGGACGAACCGGTCGTCATCAGATCGGGAGGGAAGCTGCGTTTTGGGACGCGAGGGAGCGGGACGCGCGCGACGCTCGCCGTCCGCGGAGGGTTCGATTTGCCTGTCACGCTCGGCAGTCGCGCCACACACCTGGTCAGCAGCATAGGACCGTTTGGCGGACGCGCGCTGCGCGCGGGCGATAGACTCCCGGTATCCGAGTCCGCGCCGTCTTCAGAGGGCCGCCACGGCCGTCCGTTGAATGTGCCGGTGGGTGGGGCGCGAGTGCGCGTCGTGCCCGCCGCGCACCGCGATCGCTTTACCGACGAAGCGTGGTCGACTTTGCTCAGCTCCCGATTCACCGTGACGCCGCAGTCGAATCGAATGGGCTATCGGCTCGATGGGCCGCGCCTTACCCACAGTCGCGGCGCCGACATTCTCTCGGAGGCCATGCCGCTCGGCGCCCTGCAGGTGCCGTCGTCAGGACAGCCGATCCTGCTGATGGCCGATCGTCAGACCACAGGCGGGTATCCGACGATCGCGAACGTCATCACCGCGGATCTTCCGCTCGCGGGACAGCTGGCCCCCGGCGATTGGATCGAGTTCGAGACGTGTTCGCTCGACGAGGCCATCGCGGCGCTGCGCGCGCGCGAGGCGGACCTCAGTCCGGCGGGTGAGCCGTGACGCACGACATCGGGAGTCAACTCAGGGCGATCCTTCCCGAAGGAAAAGTCCAACGCAGTGCGCCGCTCGCTCCATTTACGACCTTCAAGGTTGGTGGACCGGCGGACTGGCTGGTGCACGCTCACCGCGCGGATGACGTGAAGGAGATCCTCGGCGTTGCGCGACGCGCTGGAGTGCCGGCGATCGTGCTCGGCGGCGGATCGAACGTGTTGATCGCCGACGCGGGAATGCGCGGAATCGTCATTCGACTGCACGGCGGCGACGTCATATCCGTTGCGGACGACCGCATCCGTTCCGACGCCGGCGTAACGATCAACGGTCTCGTCCGATGGACCATCAATCACGGCGTGTCCGGCCTGGAGATTTGGGCGGGAACGCCGGGGACGGTCGGAGGCGCCGTTCACGGCAATGCACATTTCAAGGGACGTTTGATCGGCGAGCTCGTAGTCGACGTCGAAGTCGTCGCCCCTGACGGACGGGTCGAGCGGATTCCGGCAGACCGGATGGAGTTCGGCTACGATCGAAGCCGATTGCAGCGCAGCGGCGAAGTTGCATTGTCGGTCGATTTCCGCGTCGCGCGCGGCGATCCGCCGGCGCTCCGTGCGACCGCCCGCGAATCGCTCGCGTTCCGCAAGCGCACGCAGCCGCTCGAGTCGGCCAGCGCCGGGTGCATCTTTCAGAATCCCGATCCGTCGCATGACGACGTGCCGGACGGCATTCCACCATCGGCGGGCGCGCTCGTCGACCGCGCCGGTCTGAAGGGAACCGGCGAAGGCGGGGCGCGCGTGTCGCCCACCCACGGCAACTTCATCGTCAACGACGGGAGCGCGACGGCTGAAGACATCCGCCGGCTGATCGAGCGGTGCCGATCGATGGTCCGCGAGCGCTTCGGCGTCGAGCTCCGGGACGAAATCGTCTATCTGGGATTCTGATGGCTACTTTGCGCATAGAAGGCGGACGGGCGCTGTCGGGGCGCGTCAGCGTGGAGGGCAACAAGAATTCGGCGCTGCCGTTGATAGCGGCGTGTGTGCTGACGGATCGAACGTGTGAGTTGCACAACGTTCCCCGCATCCGCGACGTGGAAGTGCTCCTCGATTTGATAGCAGGGCTCGGCGCCCGCATCGAAGGGCGCGGCACCTCGACGCTGCGCATCACCTGCGAGCGGATCCTCAGCGACGAGCCCGATGCCACTCTCGTGGGAAAGCTGCGCGGGTCCGTGCTGCTGCTCGGTCCCCTTCTGGCGCGTCGAGGATCGGCGCGTCTCGCGGCGCCCGGCGGTGACTTTCCGGCTCGGCGCACGATCACGACGCATCTCGCGGCCTTGCAGGCGATGGGTGCGGTCCCGGCCGATGCGCCCGGCCACGCGCTCGATGCGCCGAACGGCTTGCGCGGCGCGTCGATCTATCTTGCCGAGGCCTCAGTTACAGGAACCGAGACGGCGCTCCTCGCGGCAGCGTCGGCGCGCGGCGACAGCGAAATCCGCCACGCCGCAATGGAGCCACACGTCGTCGAGCTGTGCGAGTTCCTGAAAGTCCTCGGCGCAGAGATCGAGGGGGGCGGTACGCCAACGATCCGAGTGCGGCCTCCAGCGCGCCTCGGCGGCGGACGTCACACCCTTGCGGGCGACTACATCGAAGCCGGTAGCTGGGGAGTGATCGCCGCCATTACCGGTGGCGACGTCGAGGTCACGGGAGCTCGGATGGTGGACCTCGAGGTCATCGCGGCGCCGCTCCTGAGAATGGGACTCGACTGTCAGTACGCGGACGACAGGCTGCGCGTACGGCCGTCCGTGCTGCATGCGACGCGCCGCATCACGACAGGTCTGTGGCCCGGCTTTCCGAGCGACATGGTGAGCCTGGTGACCGTGCTGGCGACGCAGGCCGCCGGCCGCACGCTGGTGCACGACTGGTTGTACGAGCTGAGGCTGTTTGCGCTCGAGCAACTGAGCGGGATGCGCGCGGATCTCTTTCTCTGCGATTCGCACCGCATGATCGTCACCGGGCCGACGAAGCTTCGCGGGCGATTGCTCGATAGCCGCGATCTTCGTTCGGGAATGGCGTTGATTGCTGCCGGCCTTGCGGCAGATGGAGAGAGCAGGGTCACCCCCGTCGAGACCGTCGAGCGGGGCTACGCATCGCTCGTCGAACGACTGCGTTCCCTCGGCGCGGTCGTCGAACGGGAAAACTAAGGGTTACGTGCCGCCGCCGGGCTTCTTCGGCGGGGGCGGCTGCATCGGCACTTGAACCCCAGGCAGCTTGCCTTCGAGCGGCTGCGGGAAGGCTGGCTGCTGCGCCCCGGGCTGATTCGGTCTCGGTGAAGGAGCGCCAGGTAGCGTCACTTCAGGCACCTCGGGTTGTTCCTCGCGGTCTCGTGGGGGAGTCCCAGTTCCCGGCGTCTCGATGATCGGCGATCCAAGATCGCGCCCGAGCCGGAACGGACGCAGGTCCGCTTCGGTCAAATCCAGCACGCGAACGATGTGAGGCGTCAGGGTCAGGATGATATCCGTCTGCTGCGCGTCCTTGTGGTTGAACGCGAAGAGACGGCCGACGAGCGGAAGATCGCTGAGGCCGGGGACGCCGGCGAGCGATGTTCTCTCCTCGTCGCGAATCAGTCCCGCGAGCATGTTGGTCTCGCCATCCTTCAAGCGGATGGTGGTCGTGATCTCGCGGTTGCCAAACGTCGGGAGTCCTCCGAATCCTGTACCGGACAGATTCGAGAGCGAGACCTTCAACGCCAGCGTCACGTCATCGTCATGGTGCAACCGCGGCGTGATGTCGATGTTGACGCCTATCGTGCGGTAGTTGAACGACGTGATTGGCTGCTGGTTGATGCCTCCGGCTGCGATCGGCGCGAACGTCGTCACCGGCACGGGGACTTCGTCGCCGAATCGCGCCTGCGCGGCAAGCCCCTCGGCGGTACGAAGCTGCGGACTCGCGAGTGTACGAGTCGCCGTGTCGTTCTTGAGGAGACGGTAGTAGACGCTGGGAATGGCCGACAGGAACACGTCCGCAGCCGTCAGGCTCCGGAGATTCTTGAGCGTGTAATCGGTGCGGTTGATGTCGGCGACGCCGTTGATGCCGGTCGGCGATCCCGAGGGCGTGGGAGACGCGACCTGCAGGCCGTATTCGCGCAGCTGCGTGCGATTGACCTCGAGCAGCTCCACGTCGATGATGACCTCGGGCCGTGCCTTGTCCACGGCGTTGATCAACTTAGCCGCGGCCGCAATCCGTTCCGGCGAGTCCTTCACCGAGATCGCGTTCGTCGCCGTGATTGCCGACACCTGGCGGATGTCGATCACGACCCGCAGCAGATCGATCACCTCTTTCACGTCGGCGTTACTGAGATAAAACGTTCGCACGACGGATTCTTCGTACTCGCGACGTTTCGCGGGCGTGTCCGGGACGACCGCAATCGTTCTGGGAGCCGTGACGCGGTAGAACGTATGCGTGCTCGCCGTGATCGCTGCGAGAGCGTCTTCGAGCGACACGTTGCGAAGGTCGATGCTCAGCGGCTGGTCGCGGAACGCCGGATCGAACACGAGATTCAGATTCGCGAACTTCGCTACGGCCGTGAACACCGCGCGGGACGTCGCGCCGTTCCCGAACACGAGCGAACCGGGAAGCTTGGCGCCGCCGGGCAATTCCAGGCCGGGCGGAGGAAGGTCGCGCGTGCGATCGATCAGATTCTCGAGATCCGTCCGTCCGTTCCGGCTCACGGCCACCTTCGTGCGAAGCCGCTGCCGCGCTTCGCGCAGCCCCGTCTCGACCTGAACGTCGGTTGGATTCAGCTCGGCGGCGAGTTGGTACTCGACGACCGCCTCTTCATAGCGCTCCAGGCCGGCCAGACGCCGGCCCCGATTGGCGTGCTCCTGCGACGCGCGCAGCTTGACGCGATCGAGCGCCAGTCGCGCCTCCTTGTTGGCTGGATTCGCGCGAACCACCTTCGTGTATTCGACCACGGCGCGGTCGTAGTCCTGGATCTGTTCGGCGCGCCTCGCCGACCGCATGGCGCCCGTCGTCACGCACGACGCAAACAGGAGCGCCAGCAGTACAGCCGGGACGAGGCGAAGCTCAGCGACCCCGCGACTCGGAGTTGATGACATCGACACCCCGTGGAATCTTGAAACTGAAGATCTTATCGGCCAGGCCGATATTTTCGCGATAGTTCGTGAACTGGAAGGTCGAGCGTCCGCCTTCGTGCTCGGCCGCCACGAGCGTCCTGATTTGCATCGACTGGCGATCCACTACGAGCACGAGCCAGTCGTAATCGCGCTGCCGCTGCTTCGGATCGAGCTTCAACGCCCACGTCTCCGGGGTCCCCCCATCGGTGAACTTGACCGAGAAATCCCGGGTCAGACTGCCTTTCCCGACCAGAAACAGAACCGCTGTCGTCGCCTCGTCCTCCGCCGGCATCGAGCTGACGATGACCTGTTTATCGGCGGGAACGTACGAATAGATCTTATGCCCGTCGGACACGAACAGCTTGTGCTCGGGCGATGTGTATTCCCACCGCATCCGGCCGGGCTTCTTGATCTGCAGCGTCCCTCGCTCGGTGGCGCTTTTCTTCAGAATGCCACCCTCGTAGCTGTGCGTGAAGTCCGCACTGAAGTCCCGAACTCTGTCGTAGCGCTCCTCGAGCAGACGGGCAACCTCGTGGGCGGACGGCGTCCGCGTCTGTGCCAAAAGCGGGGCCGCAAACATCAGCAGACCGGCCGCAAGGACTTGCACTCTTCGCATCTGGGTCCCGGGCAATGGGCAGGCTCCCTCAGTGTAGCAGGTCAGGCGGTGCCGCGTTTGCGCGCGACGAAAGCCCGGATCTCTCCAAGTGAGCGGGTGTTGAGGACCTGTCGAGCCTCCACCCAACCCCGCCGGGCCGTTCCTATTCCAAGCCGCATCTGTCGATCCAGCCACTGGGCACGGTGGCAATCGCTGTCGATCGTGACGGTGACGCCGCGGGTGACGGCCGCGCGGGAGTGCGCACCGTCGAGGTCGAGGTGCGCCGGGGCCCCGTCGATCTCGAGCGCCGCGCCCGTCGCTGCTGCAGCTTCGTAAATCGCGTCGTAGTCCATGTCGTAGCCGCTCCGGCGTCCGACGAGCTGGTTCTGCGGGTGCGTGATGACGGACACCAGCGGGTGCTGGATTGCCTGGATGCAGCGCTCGGTCAAACGGCGTCCGCTGTCCCGGCCGCGCTCGTGCAGGGAAGCGAGCACGATGTCGAGCGATGCCATGGTGTCGTCCGGACAGTCGATCGTTCCGTCCTCGAGAATGTCCGCTTCGATACCGTGCAGGATCGCTATCTGCGGAAACTGCTCGCGAACGCGCGCGATTTCGTTGCGCTGCCTTTCCAGACTCCTGGCATCCAGCGTTCGTCCCGCAGCGGCGCGTTCGGAATGATCGGTGATCGCGATGTACTCGTACCCGAGCGCGCAGCAGGCCGCGACCATCTCTCGCAGCGAATCACTCCCGTCGCTGTAGGTGGTGTGCATGTGCAGATCGCCTCGAATGTCCTCGCGGGTCACGAGAGGCGGCACCACCGCTTCCAGTGCATCCGATCCGCGGACCTCCGGTGGTTGATACCTCAGACCGGCCTGCGCGTAGACGTCCGCTTCCGTGGCGCAAAGCCGGGGTCCGCGACGGCGCTGAACCTGCGCAACATGATCCGGCGGTCCCGTTGTGGTGAAAAGCAGCGTGCCGAATTCATCGCGCGTGGCGAGCCGCACATCGAGTTCGTGCCCCTGGAAAAGCACGATCAGCCGTCGTTCCGCGCGGTGAATGACTTCGTTGAAGATCGGAAGACGCGCAATCGCGGCCGCTGCGGTCGACGGATCCGCTGTCCGACCGACTACGACGAGATCCTGAGGCAACGGCTCGAACCGCCGCACGCCGCCCGACGCCTCGAGGGTTTCGAGATCCGGAATCTTTCCGCTGATCTCCGCGAGGAGCATCTCGAGAACTTCCCAGGACCGGCCGAGTGTCAGTTGGCGGCGTTCTTCAGCGAGCGCCGCACCGGCACGCCGCAGAAGCGGATCCGCCGCGATTGGACGCTGCTCGGCGAAGGCGAGCTGTAAATCGCTCAGCGTGAGGATGCCATCTTTTGCAAGCGATTCAACGCGCCACGCATCTACTGCTCCCAGCTCGCGGAGCCGGCGCAATAGAAAGGGAAGGGCCTTCAATCCTTGAGCGACCCGCTCATGGGCGCCGCTGGCTGCGGCGCAGGCTTGCTGTCGGTAGGGAATTTCGCCGCGACCCATTCAGCCACGCCGCCTGCCAGGACCCGCACCTGATATCCGCTCCGGATCAGCTCCTGGGCGACGCTGACGCTGACGAGCTCTTCAGGATCGGAGTCGTAGAGGACGATCAGACGATCTTTGGGCAGACGCGTGACGTCCAGCTCGTGGGGTCCCATCCGAAGAGCCCCCGGGAGCGTGACGGTGCTGTGTTCGTAGGGATACTTGAGGCGGACGTCAACGATGATCGGTGCGGATGAGCTGCCGTCGAGCCGCTGCTTGAGCTCGTCCTTCGTAATGCGCGGGACAGCGGCCATGAGGTATTGTCCTCAGGCCCGCTGGAGGGTGTCAATCGCGTGGCCGCGAATCGGCCGTCAGGCGCGCTCGATGCTGGCGGTGACGTGCGGCGGATGACTGTGGACGACCCAGCCTTCTGAGCGGCGGCCGCACACGATGCACTTCAAAAACATCCTGCCGTGGTCGCAGCAAACAGCGTAGTCGTGCCCGGTTACGTAACAACTAATCCAATGCCACATACAGCACCTTCATAGAACGTCGCCGGCCGCATGGGCAATAGCAGTGCCAGCACCCATGAACGGCAAGAGCGCGCAGAATGCCGCAGATCTGCGGAAATCATCGCTAACGATCGCGCTGCGCTCGTGCAGGGCATGCGCCCGAATGGTGTGGTTGATTACGAAACTGAAGGCTACTGCTTCGAGAAATCGACAGAGACAGCGGCCGCCGTACCCGAAACGACCGTCGTGGTGACGCGGCGTTCGCCGAACTGCGGATGCTTGAAGACGATCTCCCGCGCGCCGAGCGGAACGGACAGGTTCGCCAGCGGCGTCTCGCCAACCTTGCGGCCGTCTATCCAGACCTCAGCCCAGGGTTGGGCGTTGATGTTGACCGTGCCTCGCGGATCCAACTCGATCCGGTGCACTTCCCCCGGTTCGATGTCGACGGCCTGCTTCGTGGAGTACTGAAGGGCCCGGTTGCTCAGGGTCAGCTCGTGATGTCCGGGGCTGAGGATGACCTGATTTTCGCTGGTTCCCAGCGAGCGGCCGTTTTCCGCGACGTCGAGGACGATGGGGGCGGAGATTGCGGCGAAGCCTGAGAAGACCGGCACATCGAGGGTCACACTGCGACCGGCTTCGACGCGGACGGTTTTCTTGACGGCCCCGGCCTGACCAAGAAGGGTGACCGTGTGTCGGCCGGGGGAGACGTCCTGCAGCGTCACGGGTGTTTCTCCGGCCGGCTTGCCATCGAGAAGGACCCGGATGCCAGCGGGCTGCGTCGCGACCGCGATTTGTCCTGTGGTTGCCGGGACTTCGGGCGCGGCAGCAGCCGCGGGCGCCGGAGATGTCGCGGCGGGCGCCGCCGGCTTGGGGCTTTTCGAGCTCGGTATGTAGATGATGGCCGCGCCGATGACGACAACCAGCAGCGCGGCAGCGGCCGCCACGATCTTCCATGGGAACGTTCCCGTTTCGGCGTGGCCGTCCATCGCCTCGAACATGTCCGGACGAACGGCGACCTCTCCCTGATTTCGCTGCTCCACCCGCTGCGTTGAGGTGCCCTGGCGGAAACGTCCCGTGTCCTGTTTGAGCCGGATGGGCGCTGACGCGGGTTGCGGGCTCGCGCTGACGCCTCCGCGGTACTGCGGAGACTCCGTTAACGGCGGCGCGAGCGCTATCGACGTCACCGCGCGAGGCGGTGGCGGCGTTGGAGGCGGGGGGGCAGGCGTCACCGGGGGCGCCGGCGGCGCAACCCAGGAAGTGCCCGGTGCCTCCGATGTAGGCGGCACGTAGATCGGGTAGGCAGGTCGGGCCGGCGCGGGACCCGACGGCGGTGGCACCGGAGGTTCGAACGCCGCGGCGCGGTCGGGCGGAACCAGCCAGCCCGATCGTGACGGCGCCGGACTCGGCGCCGAGGACGTCGTCGAGCGGAGCCGATCCTTGCGCGCGCGCGCGGACCGATCGCGCTTTCGGCGTTTGCCGCCGGAATTCGCGTCGCGGTCCTTCCGCTTCGAGGGCGTGCGCGATTCAGCGTCGTCGCGTTCTTCGTCTTGATCCTGATCCGCTTCGGCCTCTTCCTGCTCGAGACGTTCGGCCTCGAGCCATTCCTGTTCCTCCCGTTCGGCCGCCAGCCGCTCGGCCTCGAGCCTTTCGGCTTCACGCTGCGCGACTTCGGCCCGTTCGCGGGCGAGACGTTCCTGCTCCTGACGTTCGCGCGCGAGCCGCTCGCGCTCCTTGCGCTCGCCTTCAAGGCGCGCTCGGTCCCGACGCTCGCCTTCCAGCCGTTCGGCCTCGAGCCGCTCGCGTTCGCGGCGTTCGGCTTCGAGACTTTCGGCTTCGATGCGGGCGGCTTCTGCGCGTTCGCGTGCGAGGCGCTCCTGTTCCTGGCGTTCGCGCTCGAGACGCTCGCGCTTCTGACGCTCGGCTTCGAGTCGCGCGCCTTCGCGACGCTCGGCTTCGATGCGTTCCACCTCCAGACGCTCGCGCTCCAGCCGTTCGGCTTCGAGACTCTCGGCTTCGCGGCGGGCCGCTTCCGCGCGCTCGCGGGCGATACGCTCCGCTTCGAACCGTTCGCGCTCGATGCGTTCCCGTTCGAGCCGCTCGGCCTCCAGGCGTTCCGCTTCGAGGCGTGCCGCTTCGGCGCGTTCGCGCGCGATGCGTTCCGCCTCCAGCCGCTCGCCTTCGAGGCGCTCGCGCTCCAGCCGTTCGGCTTCGCGGCGCTCGGCCTCGAGGCGCTCGCGTTCGACCCGCTCCGCCTCCAGGCGTTCCCATTCCAGCCGTTCGGCTTCCAGGCGTTCTGCTTCGCGGCGTGCTGCTTCGGCGCGCTCTTTGGCGAGCCGCTCCTGCTCCTTACGCTCGGCCTCGATCCGTTCGCGCTCGATCCGTTCTGCCTCGAGGCGTTCCCGTTCGAGCCACTCGCGCTCGAGCCGCTCGGCCTCGAGCCGCTCACGTTCGCGGCGCTCGGCTTCCAGACGCTCGGCTTCGCGGCGTGCTGCTTCGGCGCGCTCTTTGGCGAGCCGCTCCTGCTCCTTACGCTCGGCCTCGATCCGTTCGCGCTCGAGCCGCTCCGCTTCGAGCCGTTCGCGCTCGAGCCGTTCCCGTTCGAGCCGCTCGGCCTCGAGCCGCTCGCGTTCGCGGCGTTCGGCCTCCCGGCGCTCGGCCTCCACGCGTTCGCGCTCGCGCCGCTCGGCCTCGAGCCGTTCCGCTTCTCGACGGGCCGCCTCGGCGCGTTCGCGGGCGATGCGCTCCTGTTCTTTCCGCTCGGCCTCCAGCCGTTCGCGCTCGATCCGTTCGGCTTCGAGCCGCTCGGCCTCGCGCATCGCTTCTTCAGCGTGCCTGCGGGCCTCCTCCAGCCGCTCGGCCTCGAGGCGTTCGCGCTCGAGGCGCTCGGCTTCAATGCGCTCCGCGTCGCGCCGGGCTTTGTCCGCCCGTTCGCGGGCGAGGCGCTCTTGCTGCAGCCGCCCTGCCTCGATTCGTTCCCGCTCCTGACGCTCTGCTTCGAGCCGCTCGGCTTCCTGCCTCGCAGTCTGGGCGCGCTCGCGGGCCAGTTGCTCGCGCGCGACCCGTTCGGCTTCCAGCGTTTCCAGCCTTGCGGCGTCGGAGGCGGCGCGTTCCAGTTCCGCGACGTCGACCTGCTGCAGGAAATCCGTCAGCGCGCTTCGACAGGCATCGACGCCAAGCTCGCGGCGAATCAGTTGTCTCAGGTCCAGGATCGCATCGTCAGCTGACGCGTATGCCTTGCGGCCGGCAATCGGCAGCGCGCGATCGAAGAATCGCTGCACGCCGCTGGCGAACATCGTGGAGCCGCGAATCTGCGCGACGTCGAGGATCTCGGCCCGCAGCTCGGTGAGCCCATTCGGATAATCCGAGTTCGTGAGCGGACGTCCGACGATCAGAGACGCCGCGACGATTGCCGCCTGTGTGACGTCCGCGGCAACGTCGAATCGTACAGGCCCCGCTGACAGCGGCACGGCAATGCCAAGCTCGGTCCAGAGTCGTTGACGTGTGAACTGCAGTCGCTCGAGCGGCGCCCCGTATAACACGTCCACGAGCACGAGCTGACCGGCAGGCGTGAACAGGATGCGTCCCGGGGCGATCGCGCCATGCGCGAACTGCGCCAGACCGTGAAGGTTACCGAGGGCCGGCAGCAATTCGAGGAGCAGCCCGAGGGCCGCATCGATTCCCGGCGCGATGCCGGCATCGACAGACGCGTCGAGAACTTCGGAAAGGCGGCGGCCCGGCACGAACTCCGACACGACGGAGAGTCGCCCCTCTTCGTCGAATTCGACGGTCCGCGGCCGCGCGATCCGCTCGTCGTCGACTGCCGTCAGCGTGGTGGCGCGTTCGCGGAGGATCTGCTCGAAGGCATTGAGCTCGGGGCGGAGAACGAGCCGCTCGAGCATTTCGCCCGTTTCGCGGTCGAACGCGAGCAGGCGCCGCCCAAGGCCGTCCTCGTAACCCGAGGATGAGAGAGACGAATCGGTACTGAGGGCTGCCCCAGACATCGACTGGAACTGCTACGACTTTGCAACCCGCGCACCAGCGGTGCCAGTTGTGTCAGCGCCTCCCATCGCCCGTCGCTGCATGAATTTACGCACCACGGCGCGTCCGCCGACCCCGCCGTGCGTACCAAATGTGTGCGCTGATGTCAAAGCTGTAATCGATGCGGTACAGTGGGCCGCATGACCGATTCCAACGAAATTGAGGCGCTGAAGGCCTCGATGCGCGGCGTGCGGCGCTCGGCCGACAGTCTGGCAGACCTCGCGAGTCGCGTAGAGGCGCTCGATCCTCACGCCGACATTTCGGATAGCGATCTTGCCGACTTGCAGCGACTCTCTCTGTCGCACGCGATTGCCGTGCAAGCGCTGCGTGGACTGGTGCTGACGATGCTGAAGCGACGAGGGAAGGTGGTCGAGGAGGCCGCGAGCGGATCGACCGGAGAGGACGAGGAGCGCTGAACGCGAACGACATTGATGAAGCACCACGCCTCGGCGGGCTGACACCGCATAAGCCAGTGGTATTGTCCGCGTTCGGATCGGACCAGTCTCAGGAGCGCCGTCCGAGCCTGCTCATCGTGTGCCTCGAATGACGTGACCGTACTGCCCCAGGCGATCCCAGCCACGCCCGCCTGGCAACACGAAACGTGGACGCCAGTCTGTTTCGCAAGCGCATCAGTCAACATGTTCACGTGCTCGAAGACGCGACGCGTGCCCTGGGGAATCGTGATCCGACGATCGAGTATCGGCGTCGCGTCGATGACGCGCCCCTGCGCATCTCGCGTGCGTGTCGGGATCAGCGAGAACACATCACGATCCCGATCGACGCGATATGCAAACGGCGTCTCGTCGTTCGATGCGTCCACCAGGGACTGCAGCAGCGCCGGGACGTCGCGCGGCGCACCGTCGGGCGTCACGTCGAAGGTGACTTCGATCAGCCGCGTCCTCGGTACGAACGTTCGCTTCAGCGGTTTCGACACCCTCGACACGAGCGTCGTCACGTCTTCGATGTCGTATCGGTGAAAGTAGAGTGGGTCTTCGACGTTTACCTGGAGACCGAACTCTTTCGCCAGCAGCGTCGCTGCCGCGTCGAGCGGCCGGCGGTCGGACACTATCAGCGTGGCGCTGCTGCCGTTGCGAACGAGGCGAGCCGACTCCTCCGGCTGCGCAGCCAGCGGAACCGACAGAACGATCGCGAGGACGCCGTGAACAGTCCTCATGGCGGGTTTAGACACCGCACAGCGCTTCTTGGTCGGTATGAATTTCTGTGGCGTTCCGCGCGTTGTATCCTTACTCTGCTCAAGCCAGGCTCGTGTCGAGAGGGAGTTGTGCTGTGGACGAATCAGGGACGCAACCGGAGAAGGCGGCAGTGCTGGTGGTGGACGATACACCGGCCATCGTGGGGGTCCTCGAGAGATGGCTGATGGACGAGTTCAGGGTGTACACGGCCAACACCGGCATTGACGCGATCAAGCTGGCCGAACAGGTGCGTCCGCAGGTCGTCGTGATCGATATTCTGATGGCCCGGCCCAACGGCTTCGAGATCGCGGAGACGCTGCGCGCCCAGCCGATGCATGCGGGGATGTCCATCATCTTCATGACCGGCCTGGCCCGCGCCGAGAATGCGCAGCGCGCGAGCCAGATCGGCGCGGCGGAGATTCTTCAGAAACCGCTCGAGCGGGACGTCGTGCTCACGGCGGTTCGCCGTGCGCGGAATCGACAGACGTCGTAGATCCGTAGCTCTCGCTGTGACACAGGCGGTCCGCCTTCGCGCGCGAACCAGCCTCCGCGTGTAGACGGGAGAGCGGAGGCTGGTGGACGGCAGGAGGCTCGAACTCCCGACCTCCGCGTTGCGAACGCGGCGCTCTCCCAACTGAGCTAGCCGCCCACGGCTGAATTGTCGTACCGGACTCGCACGGCAGGGCTGCCGCGCCGCGACACGAACGAGAAGTATATCACGCGACAGCAGCCACTTGCCGAGTACCAACATCCCTCGATTAGGTCCGCGCGCCGGTCATGTTTCATAATAATTGGCGCTCCCCCCGGAGCCCCCAATGATCATTCGTGCCGCCGTTGTCATGCTGCTCAGCGTGCCTGCGCTGAGCGCAGGGCAGAGCCTCGGTGAAATCGCGCGCCAGACAGAGGAGAGCAGGAAAGCCAGCGCGAATGCCGCGCTCAAGTTCGATCAGCGCGACGTCGACCCGCGCATGCAGGATCCCGATCTGATGGAGTACCGTCTCGACAAGGAGCGCTGGGACCGTCTGGTGGCGGCCGACGTCTGGACGACGCAGGCGATGGAGAGGAATCCAGCGCTCTACGAGCGCGTGACCGGTGGTCGCGTGCAGAGCCTGCGGGCATTCGAGCGGCTCCTGACACGCGAGCCTGAGATGCAGGCGGCGCTGAAATCGGCTGGCTGCGACCCGCATGACTTCGCGTACTCGACCGGCGCCCTGATGGTGAGTATGGTCCTGATCCAGAAGGAGCTCACGGCGGAGCAGGTCGCCATGCTTCCCGAGGCGTTCAGAGCGAATCTCGAATTCGTGCGTGGCCGCATGGCCGAATTACAGGGAATGATGGCGCGCGCCAACCAGCTGAAGGCGCGAATGGAGTCGGCTGCCAAGCGCTAGCAGCGCGTCCGAAGAAGTCTCTAAACTGACAGGAACTGAAATGATGCGATCGAATATTGTGGCCCTTGCGATCCTTTTCGCGATTCTCGCCGCGCCGCTGCGCGGCGAGGTGATTGAAAGCACCGCCGCCGGCTTTCTCGTACGAAACACTGCCTCGATCAACGCGTCGCCGGCGAAGGTGTACGCCGCGCTCACCGATGGGGTCGGCGGCTGGTGGGATCCGGCGCACACCTTCTCCCACGACGCGCGCAACCTCTCGGTCGACGCGAAGCCGGGTGGCTGCTTCTGCGAGCGGTTGCCGGACGGCGGCGGCGTTCAGCACATGAGCGTCGTTTACGCATCACCCGGCAAGCTGCTTCGGCTGACTGGCGCGATCGGGCCGCTGCAGGAAGCGGCGCTCGTCGGGACGATGACGTGGAACCTGCTGCCGGCCGGCGGCGGAACGACGGTCGAACTGATTTACACGGTCGGCGGCTTCCGCGCCGGCGGTTTTCGCGACATCCCCACGGTCGTCGACGGGGTGCTCCGCGGGCAGCTGGCCCGGCTAAAGGCGCTCGTCGAAACCGGTCGTCCCGACGGCGGATCGCGGTAAACGAAGCGCCGGTTAGGCCACTGCGGGGGCGAACTGCTAGAGCACGTCGAGGTACTTCAACGCGCCGCCGGTGTTGAAGACGACGACGGTGTCAGTTGAGGCGACGCGGCCGGTCTCGAGAAGGACTTTCAACGCGTGCAGCGCGGCGCCTCCTTCGGGCGCCGCGGAGATCCCTTCCTGCGATCCCAGCTCGCGCATCGCGGTGACCATGTCCGCATCGTCCACCGCCAGAGCCGTGCCGCCGCTTTCACGCACGGCCCGCAGCACGAGAAAATCCCCGATCGCCTTGGGTACGCGTAGTCCATCGGCGATCGTGCGGGCGTTCGGGAACATCTCGGATCGCTCCGCGCCCTGCTCGAAGGCGCGGACGATAGGGGCGCAGTGCGTGGCCTGCACCGAGATCATCTTCGGGCGCCGCCCCGGCTCCTTCCACCCGATCGCCTCCATTTCCTCGAACGCTTTCCACATGCCGACCATGCCCGTGCCGCCGCCGGTTGGATAGATGATCCACTCGGGAAATTTCCAATCCAGCTGCTCCCCGAGCTCGTAGGCCATCGTCTTCTTGCCTTCGATGCGGTACGGTTCCTTCAGCGTGGACACGTCGTACCAACCGAGCGGCTTTCCGGTTTCAGCGGCGACGCGGCCGGCATCGGTGATGAGCCCGTCGACCAGCGTGACGTCGGCCCCATAGAGCTCGCACTCCCGAATGAAGGGGACCTTCACGTCCTTCGGCATGAAGACCTTCGCGCTGATCCCGGCCGCCGCCGCGTAGGCGGCCATCGCGTTGGCGGCGTTCCCCGCCGACGGTATCGAGAGCGTTCGCGCGCCGAGGTACTTGGCTCTCGTCACCGCGGCAGAGAGGCCGCGCGCCTTGAACGAATTCGTGGGATTGAGCGATTCATCCTTGACGAACAGTCGTTCGATGCCGAGCTTGCCGCCAAGCCGCCGTGCGTGCAGGAGCGGCGTCCAGCCTTCGCCGAGCGTGAGCGGCGCTTCGCCGTCGAAGAGCGGCATCAGCTCGCGATACCGCCACATGTTCCGCTCGCGCGACGCCAGGCACTCGCGCTTGAACGCCCGTGCGGCTTTCAGGTCGTACCGCGCGAGCAGGGGAGCGCCGCACGAGCAGAGGTGCTGTTCCTTGCGTGGGTCGTACGGCTCGGCGCCGCACGGCACCGAGCATTCGAGATGGGTGAAATAGGTCATTGCCGATTGGCGACTGCAGATTGCCGACTGCAGATTCGCGGCGATCGGTAGTCTGCAATCTGCAATCGACAATTACTTGTGCAGCAGTTCTCCGTCTTTCTTTTTCTGGATGTCGTCGATCAGCCCGATGTGTTGATCGGTGATCTTCTGGACTTCGTCCAGGCCCCGCCGCTCGTCGTCTTCCGAAATCTTGTGGTCCTTCAGGAGCTTCTTCAGCCGCTCGTTGGCCTCTCGACGAACCTGGCGGACGCCGTTGCGTCCTTCTTCCGCGTACTTGTGCACGAGCTTCGACAGCTCCTTGCGCCGATCGTCGGTCAGCGGCGGAATCGGAATGCGCACGACCTTGCCGTCGTTGGAGGGATTGAGTCCGAGGTTGGAGCTGCGGATCGCTTTCTCGACCGCACCCATCAGGGAATGGTCGAACGGCTGTGCCACGATCAGCGTCGGCTCGGGAATCGACAGCGAGGCGACCTGATTCAGCGGCATCTGCGAGCCGTACGCTTCGACGTGGACGGTGTCCAGGATGTTGACGGATGCCCGCCCGGTCCGCACGCCCCCGAGCTCGCGGCGGACGTGCTCGATCTGCGCGTCCATCCGCTTCTTGACCTCCGCGAACAAACCTTTCAAGTCATTCACATCCATACGCGATCACCAAATCACGAAATCACCAAATCACCAAATCACAAAATCACCAAATCGCGGGATTAGTCAGCGCTGACCACCGTGCCGACGGTCTCGCCCATGATCACACGGCGCAGATTCCCGGGAGTGCGCAGGTTGAAGACCACTATCGGCAGCCGGTTGTCCATGCACAAGGAAATGGCGGTGGCATCCATGACCTTCAGGCCCTGCTCGAGGACCTTCAGATAGGAGATGGACTCGTACTTCGTCGCGTTGGGGTGGAGCATTGGATCGGCGGTGTAGATCCCGTCGACTTTCGTGCCCTTGAGGATCACGTCCGCCTTCATCTCCATCGCCCGCAGCGCAGCCGCGGTGTCCGTCGTGAAATATGGATTCCCGGTCCCCGCCGCGAACACCACCGCGCGTCCCTTTTCGAGGTGGCGGACGGCGCGGCGGCGGATGAAGGGCTCGGCGACGGCGCGCATTTCGATCGCGGTGGCGACGCGCGTGTTAATCCCGACGTGCTCGAGCGCATCCTGCAGCGCGAGCGCGTTGATCACCGTCGCGAGCATTCCCATGTAGTCGGCGGTCGCCCGGTCCATGCCCTTCGCGCTCGCGGCGAGCCCGCGGAACAGGTTGCCTCCGCCGATGACGACGGCGGTCTGCACGCCGAGCTGCTGAATCTCGGCGATATCCTTGGCAATCTGCGTCGTGACCGCCGGGTCTATCCCGAATGCCTGCTCTCCCATGAGGGCTTCGCCAGAGAGCTTGAGCAGGACACGACGATAGGCCGGAGGCATGGGCGACAATTATATTGCCGATTGCAGATTGGCGATTTCCGATTAGGCCGCTTCGCCGACCTTCATGCGCGTGAAGCGGCTGATCGTGATGTTCTCGCCAAGCTTGCCGATCGCCGCCTGCACGAGCTCACGGATGCGGCTCTTCGGATCGCGGATCGAGAACTGGTCGAGCAGGCAGAACTGCTCGTAGAAGCTCTCGAGCTTTCCCTCCACGATCTTCTCGACGACCTGAGGGGGCTTGTCCTTCACCTGCTCGCGGTAGATGTCGCGCTCGCGTTCCAGGACGTCGGCGGGTACGTCCTCACGTCGAACGTACGTCGGGTTGGCGGCGGCGATGTGCATCGCAAGCTCGCGGACGAGACTCTGGAAGTCGTCGGTCCGCGCGACGAAATCCGACTCGCAATTGACCTCGACGAGCACGCCGATCTTGCCGCCCATGTGAATGTAGTGGCCGATCAGCCCTTCGGACGTCGAGCGTCCGGCCCGCTTCGCCGCCTGGGCGAGGCCCCGCTTGCGCAGCAGCGTGGTCGCTGCCTCCATGTCGCCCTTCGCTTCGGTCAGCGCGGCCTTGCACTCCATCATCCCCGCGCCCGTGAGGTCGCGGAGCTTCTTCACCATTGCCGCCGTAATCTCCATCGTTCTCTCCGTACACAAAAACGCCGGCCCAATCGTTCGGCCGGCGCGCGATACCAAACTACCTAAAGCCTAAAGCCCAAAGCCCAAAGTCCTCTTACACCGACGCTGGGGAGGTGGCCTGTTCGGGGCGCGTCTGACGGCCGCGGGATCGTCGCGCGCGCTCGTCGCTTTCCGCGTCGCCGCCGGAATCGTCGGCGTGCGCCGACTCACGGAGACTGCGGCCCGTAATCACCGCTTCGGCGATCTTCGACGCGAACAGCCGGATCGCGCGCAGCGCATCGTCGTTGCCCGGAATCACGTAGTCCACTTCGTCTGGATCGCAGTTGGTGTCCACGACGCCAATGACCGGAATCTTGAGCTTGCGCGCCTCGTCGACGGCGATCTTTTCCTTGCGCGTGTCGACGACGAAGAGCGCGTCCGGCAGACGGCTCATGTGGCGGATGCCTTCGAGGTTCTTCTGCAGCTTCCGCTTCTCTTTTTCGAGCTGCGCGATTTCTTTCTTCGACAGCGTCTCGTATCGGCCGTCGGTTTCCATCGCCTCGAGATCGCGAAGGCGCGCGAGGCTGCGCTGAATCGTCGTGAAGTTGGTCAGGAGGCCGCCGAGCCACCGCTGGTTGACGAAGAACATGCCGGAGCGCTGTGCTTCTTCGGCGATCGCGTCCTGCGCCTGTCGCTTGGTTCCCACGAACAGGACCGTCCGCCCTTCGGCGGCAAGGTTGCTCACGAAATCTTCCGCCTCGCGGAACAGCTTGGCGGTCTTGGCCAGGTCGATGATGTAGATTCCGTTCCGCTCGCCGAAGATGTACGCCTTCATCTTGGGGTTCCACCGCTTCGTCTGGTGTCCGAAGTGGACGCCCGCCTCGAGCAAATCCTTCAACGCGATACCGCTCAAAAGTTCCTCCCCCTTACCGTTTACTGAACTGGAAGCGCTTGCGCGCCCCCTTCTGGCCGTACTTCTTGCGCTCCTTGATCCGCGCGTCGCGCGTCAGGAATCCCGCTTTCTTGAGCCGCTGCCGCAGCTCGATGTTGTATTCGACCAGCGCGCGCGCGATCCCCAGACGGAGCGCGCCCGCCTGGCCGGCGATGCCGCCGCCGGCAATCGTCGCGAGCACATCGAACTTATCGGCCGTTTCGGTCACTTGCAGCGGCTGTTTGATCTGGGTGCGAAGAGCTTCGGTAGGGAAGGCCTGTTCGATCGGCTTGTGGTTGACGATCATTCCGCCGGTGCCGGGCCTCAGAAAAACGCGGGCCGTCGATGTCTTCCGCCGGCCGGTACCGTAATACTGAATAGCTGCTGCCACGACTTATGCGACCTCGTTCCTGGTGAGTTTCTTTTCCTTCGGCTGCTGCGCCGCATGGGGGTGCTCGGCGCCCGCATAGACCTTCAACTTCCGCCACATCGCCTCGCCCAGCTTCGTCTTGGGGAGCATCCCGCGCACCGCTTCCTCGACGAGCCGCACTGGCTGCTTGGAGCGGACCTCTTTCGCGCGCTCCTCGCGCAGGCCCCCTTCGAAGCCGCTGTGGTACCGGTAGACCTTCTGCTCTTCCTTACGACCGGTCAGGCGAACCTTCGCCGCGTTGACGATCACGACGTGATCGCCGGTATCGATATGGGGCGTATAGACCGCCTTGTGCTTGCCCTGCAGCAGACGGGCAGCCTCCGTCGCGACGCGCCCGAGGACCTGGCCCTCGGCGTCGATGACGTGCCACTGCCGCTCCACACTGCGGGCAGTGGGAACGAACGAACCCATGAAATCCTTTCGGCCTTTCCTGAAACTTGGGCCAACCGCCAAAGCGAGCACAGGCGGCGAGCCTCACTCAAAGGACGGCAAACCAAAAGGATACCGACGATTAGGAGAATTGTCAACGGTTCCGGCCGAGCCTCGCCGCGCGCCGAAACTTCGCGCGCTTCTCAGGCGGGATCGCAGTTTCTGATCACACTTCTGTATGCGAGGTACGCTTTTGCGACGTCATTCGCGAGAGCTCCGCGACGCGCAGATCCCAGTTTTGCGCACTTCTTCCGAAATTGGGGGATCGGCCCGCGTGGCACCTGACTTGCCGACAGGCATCTGCCGATAACGAGTGCAACCCCGGGAAGCGTGCGTGCCTCGCACGGGTGTGCGAACAGGTGCGCTGCGGCTGCTGGCGGCCGTCCCGACAATCACTTGCACCACATCGCAGGATAGGACGACACCACGGTGTTTCGCAAAGCGAAGGCCCTGGTCGGTCTGGACATCGGCTCGAGCGCCGTCAAGGCGATCGAGCTCAAGCCCGCCGGCAAGGGTTACAAGATCACGGGTTTTGGCAGCGAGCCCGTGCCGCCCGACAGCATTGTCGATGGCGCGATCATCGATGCGGCTGCGGTTGCGGACGCGATCCGCCGCCTGTTCGAAGGCCGCAATATCAAGACGAAGGACGTTGCCGCGTCGCTCTCGGGCAATGCCGTGATCGTCAAGAAGATCACGCTGCCGATGATGACGGAGGCAGAGCTCGCCGAGTCGATTTACTGGGAAGCCGAGCAGTACATTCCGTTCGACATCCAGGACGTCAACCTCGACTACCAGATCCTCGACAAAGGGGATCCCGCAAACGGCAAGAACAACATCGACGTCCTGCTCGTGGCCGCGAAGAAAGAAAAGATCGCGGACTACACGGGCGTCATCGCGCAGGCGGGCCGAACGGCCGTGGTCGTTGACGTCGATGCGTTCGCGCTTCAGAACGCCTACGAGGTCAACTACGGCATCGAGCCGAGCGCGGTCGTCGTGCTGTTGAACGCCGGCGCCAGCGCGACGAACATCAATATTCTCCAGGGCGATCAATCGGTCTTCACCCGCGATATCTCGATCGGCGGCAACGCCTATACCGAGGCGCTGCAGCGCGAGCTGAATCTCCCGTACGAGAACGCGGATCTCCTCAAGCGCGGCCTGCCCGTCGACGGCACGACGTACGACGATGCGCGTCCCGTGCTGCGCGCGGTGACGGAGAACGTGATGCTCGAGATCCAGAAAACGTTCGACTTCTTCAAGGCCACCGCCTCGTCGGATCGCATCGACCGCATCATTCTGAGCGGCGGCGCGTCGCGCGCCGAGGGCTTCACGGAGATGCTGGCCGATCGGTTCGCGGCGCCGGTCGAGCCCTTCGATCCGTTCAAGCGAATCGCGTTCGACCCGAAGAAGTTCCAGGTGGAGACGCCGGCCGATCTCGCGCCGACGGTTGCGGTCGCGGTGGGTCTCGCGCTGCGGCGGGTGAACGACCGATGATTCGCATCAACCTGCTCGCCGTCGAACGCGAACGCACCAAGCGCCCGCGCGCGGTCATACCGGCCGCCCAGCGCGTGACGATTGGCGCGAGCCTCATTCTCCTCGCCACGGTGCTGGTCATCGGCTGGTGGTTCTGGTCGCTGCGCAAGCAATCGTCGGATCTCGATACGGCCATCGCCAGCGCGGAAGTCGAGACGCAGCAGCTCCGCTCGGTGCTCGGCCAGGTCCAGAAGTTCGAGACACGCAAGGCGCAGCTCCAGCAGCGCGTCACGTTGATCGAGCGGCTGCGCAAGGGACAGTCCGGACCCGTGCACGTGCTCGACGAAGTGAGCAAGAGCCTGCCCGATCGCCTGTGGCTCACGTCGATGGTTCAGCGAGACAAGGAGTTCACGATCGACGGGCGCACGACGTCGCTGACCGCGCTCTCGGACTTCGTCGCGAACATGGAGGGCAGCCAGTGGTTCAAGCGACCGGTTGAAATCGTGGACAGCCAGGTCGAGCCGAACCCGCAGGCGGGTGATTTGGTCCGGTTCACGATTCGCGCGCAATTCGAGAATCTCGAGGCACCGCCGGCGCCGCCTGGTGCGCGGCCGGCGGGCGCACCGGCCCGCTGAAGCGGCACCGGAAGGCCACCGATAGCAGGCAGGGCACATGGAACTTTCGCTCACCAAACTCCCGTGGTACGGCCAGATCGGCGCCTTCGTCGTCGTGTGCGCCGGCGCCGTGTTCGGGTTCTGGAACTTCTACGTCTCGGAAGTGCAGACGGACATCGTGATGCGTCAGACCCATCTGAACGCGCTTCGCCTGGACATCAACAAGGGCATCGCGACGGCGCGTCGGCTTCCGGAATTCCAGTCGCAGGTGACGGCGCTCGAAGCCAAGCTCGAAAGTCTTCGCAACGTGCTGCCCGAGCAGAAGGACGTCGCGGACACGCTGCGCCGCATCCAGGGTCTCGCGACGCAGTCGAACCTGACCATCCTGCGCTTCACGCCCGTGCCTCAGAAACAGCAGCCCTTGTATGCGGAAGTGCCGTATCGCATCTCCGCCGAAGGGACGTATCACAACCTCGGTCTGTTCTTCGATCGCGTCAGCAAGTTCCCGCGGATCATCAACGTGGGCGACATCGCGATCCGCGCGAACGCTCAGCCGCTGCCGAACAACACGATTACCGCCGAGTGCACGGCAACGACGTTCGTGCTGCAGGAAGCGCCGAAGGGCCGCGGCGCCGGGCCGGGGGCGCGATGAGGCGCGCCGCGATCGTCATCGTCACGGTGCTGGGCGCCTCCACCTACCTCGAGGCAGGACAGGCCGTTCCATTGAAGCCCGGGCCCGCAGCGTCCGCGCCGAAACCTCCCGCGGCCATCGCCGCGGCAAAAGATGCCGCAGGCAAGGTCGAGGAAGCGCAGAAGAAGAACGCCGAGGCGCTCGACCAGAAGCCCGCGCCGCCCGCGCCGCAACCTCCCGCGCCGGCGCCCGCTGGAGCGCAGTCGAATCAACCGAATCAGCCGGCTCAGACGCCGGCAGCCGCGCCGGGAGCGGATGCCGCGGCGTACTCGTACGAACCGGCCGGTCGCCGCGATCCTTTCGTGAGCTTGCTGTTCGGCGGTGACACCCGGCCGACCGGGGCAACGCGGGCGCCCGGACTCCCCGGACAGCTCGTGGGTGAACTGACAGTGAAAGGTGTTCTGAAGGCGAAGGGCGGCTTCGTCGCCATCCTGCAGGCATCGGACAACAAAACCTATCTCGGACGCCCGGGGGACCGGGTGATGGACGGCAGCATCAAGTCGATCGCGCAGGACGCCGTCGTGTTCTCGCAGGACGTCAACGACCCGCTCTCGCTGGTGAAGCAGCGCGAGGTCCGGAAGACGATCCGGCCGGAGACGAAATGAGGATGACTCAGTTGAACGTGCGCCTTGGGCTCGCGGGGCGGCTTGTCGCCGCCGGTGCGATCGCTGCGGTCGCCGGAGGACTGGCGCTGACCGCCGCGCCCGCTCCGGTCCGCCTGGTCGGCGTCTCATCGCAGGGCGCCGGGAGGATGGCGGCGCTCCTGATTGAAGCCACCGAACCGGTCGCCTACGCAGTGAGCCGGCCGGATCCATTGACGCTGCTGGTGGATCTTCGCAACGTCAGCGTCGCCGATGCGGAGAATCAGGTCGCACGAAGTGGACCGATTGCCGGGGTGACGCTCGAACAGCAGACCGCAATCGACGGCAAGTCGCTCGCCCGCGTGCGCGTCGCGCTCGCGTCTCCATCGACGTACAAGGTCCGCAGCGCGCGCAACACGATACGCGTCGAGCTGGAGCCGGAACCGACATCCTGGTCCGAACAGGGAACACCAGCGGCTGTCAGATCGACCGCGACGGTTTCGCTCTCGGATGTTGCCATGCCAGACGCGGCGGGGGCAGCGACCGCGGCAACGGTGATCGAGAGAGTCCACGCGGCGCATACCCGCGTCGCAACGATCATCACGCTGAGCGGCGACGGCCGGCTCGATCCTTCGTCGTTGACGGAATCCGACGACAAGCCGCGGCGCCTTCTGCTCGACTTCCCGAACGTCACCTCGAGGGCGCCGGCGCAGACCGCCGTGGACAGCGTGTTCGTGAAGAAGGTCCGCGTCGCTCTCAACAGCCGCGATCCGCTCGTCACGCGCGTCGTCATGGAGCTGTCGCCGAACGCGGCATACCACGTCGAGCGAGGCGGCGAGGACGGACGCGATATTTCCGTCGTGTTCGAAGGCCGTCGATCGAGCGGCGCCGTGCTCGTCGCGCCGCCCACCGTTCAGGACACGGACAAAGAGGCCGAGCCCGACATCCCGATGCAGGTCGCGATTGCGAACGCGGCAGCCATCACGCCGCCCGATCCGATCACCGCGCTGAATAAGCCGATTGTCGCGGCCCCCGCGCCTCAACAAACGGCGCAGACGTCGAAGCCGCAGGCTTCGCCGCGGCAGGCCGCCGGAGCGCAGACTGCGAAGCCGCAGCCGCCAGCACAACAGCCACCCGCGCAGCAGCCGCCCGCGCAGCAGCCACCTGCACAGCCGCCTCCGCAGCCGCCGCCTCCGACGACCGCGCAGCCGACGCTGAACGCGCAGGTGCCCGGAACCGGCGAGAAGAAGTACACGGGGAATCCCGTGAGCATGGACTTTCAGGATGCGGACCTGCGATCCGTGCTGCGCACGTTTGCAGAGATCAGCGGCCTGAACATGGTCATCGATCCCCAGGTGCAGGGACGCGTGGACATGGTGTTGAACGAGGTCCCCTGGGATCAGGCGCTCGACACGATCCTCCGCGGCAACAAGCTCGGATGGACGGTCGACGGCACCATCGTCAGAATCGCGCCGCTCACCGTGCTCGCCGACGAGCAGGCCGAACAGAGAAAGCTGACGGATGCCAAGGCGCTGGCCGGGGAACTGCGCGTGCAGACGTTCGCGTTGAGCTACGCGAAGGCCGCCGACATGTCGCAGCTGCTCACCAAGTCGGCGCTCTCGCAGCGCGGCCAGATTCAAACGGATCCGCGAACGAACACGCTGATCATCACGGACCTGCCGGATCGCCTTCAGACGGCAGCCTCGTTGATCGGCACGCTGGACAAGGCGGAGCCGCAGGTCGAGGTCGAAGCGCGCGTCGTTCAGACCACGCGCGATTTTGCGCGAGCGATCGGCATCCAATGGGGCCTCAACGGCCGCGTCAATCAAGACGTCGGCAACACGACGCCGTTGGCCTTCCCGAACAACGGAACCCTGAGTGGTCGCGTCAGCGGAACGCAGGGGCCCAACGATCCGCGCTCGACAGGTACGAACGATCGGTCCGCGACGGCCGTCAATCTCGGAGCGGCCGCGGCTTCGTCGGCGATCGGTCTCGCGCTCGGATCGATTAACGGTGCGTTCAATCTCGACGTGGCGCTCTCGGCCCTCGAGAACACCGGCAAGGGGCGCATTCTGTCGACGCCGCGCCTGACGACGCAGAACAACCAGGAAGCGGAAGTGGCGCAGGGCGTACAGATTCCCATTCAGACCGTCGCGAACAACACGGTGACCGTGCAGTTCAAGGACGCGGTGCTGCTCCTGAAAGTGACGCCGCAGATCACCGCTGCCAACACCGTCATCATGAACATCACGGTCGAGAACGCGACGCCGGACTTCAGCCGTGCGGTCAACGGGACGCCGCCCATCGACACGCAGCGCGCCATCACGCGCGTTCAGGTGAGCGACGGCGCGACGACCGTTATCGGCGGCATCTTCGTCAGCCAGGAACAGTCGACCAACGATCGGACGCCTGTGCTGCATCGCATTCCGCTGCTCGGGTGGCTGTTCCGGCGCGACACGCTGACCGATTCCAGCCGCGAGCTGCTCATCTTCATCACACCGAGGATTCTGAGAGGGTAGGGGTATGCGAGTAGAGGCGCCTATTGGCGCGAATCGACGCAAGGCTGTGTGGGGTGCACGCGCGGCGCTTTCCGGAGCGCTCGCCGGCGCGCTGCTGGTCACGTCGTGCGGCAAGCTGACACGGCAGGGGCAGGCAGCTTCCTATCTGGTGTTGCTGACTCTGCAGGGCGCGCCCGGCGCGAAGCCCGGGACGTTCTCCAACGTTCTGCAGTCGGACGTCATCACCGTCGTCAACGGCGTGCCGACAATCTTCAACGACCTCGGTCAGGCCACGTTTCGGCTGGCGTTGAAGGATGCCGGATCGTCGACGTCGCCGAACACTCCGACCCCGAACAACTTCATCACCGTGACGCAGTATCACGTCGAGTACGTCCGCTCGGATGGCCGCAACGTTCAGGGAGTCGACGTGCCCTTCGCGTTCGACGGTGCCGCGACGGCGACCGTGACGGACACCGCGTCAATCGGCTTCACGCTCGTCCGCAATCAGGCGAAGCTGGAAGCGCCGTTGAAGGCGCTGGTCACGAGCGGGCTGCCAATCACGGCGATTGCCCGCGTGACGTTCTACGGACACGACCAGACCGGACGCGAAGTCAGCGTGACCGGCGACATCGAGATCACGTTCGCAAACTTCGGCGATTAATACACGACAAGGGGACCGGCTCAGGCCGGAATGACAAGTTATGGCTGGACTCAAGTTCAGATCGATTGCGACGGCCGCGGTGATCGCAGCAGGCCTGGCGGCTTGCACGGTGCACAAGCAGGCCGCGCCGGGTCTTACCGGGCCCTCCGAGCTTGGCACGTCGATCGTCGTCAGCGTCTCGCCGGACGTGCTCGCGCAGGACGGCGCGTCCCAGTCGATCATCACGATCACGGCGCGCGACTCGCACGGTCAGCCGATCCGCAACCTCTCGCTCCGCGCGGACATCACGCTGAACGGCGTCATCTCCGATTTCGGATCGCTGTCCGCCAAGAGCGTCACGACCGATGCGAACGGCCGCGCGACGATCGTCTACACCGCGCCTGCCGCTCCGGCGATCGCGGTCGACAACGGGACGATCGTGGCGATTGAGATCACGCCGCTTGGCAGCGACTTCGGCAACGCGGCTCCGCGCACCGCCAGCATCCGGCTCGTGCCGCCGGTCGTCGTGGCGCCACCGGACGGGTTCAAGCCTTCGTTCATCTTCTCACCGGCTACGCCGGCAGAAGGCGATCGTGTCTTGTTCGACGCGTCCGCGAGCACGTCGAATGCGCAGAACCCCATCACGTCGTACAGCTGGAACTTCGGCGATGGACGGACCGGGAGTGGCGTCTCGATCGAGCACGCGTTCTCGCTCGCGGGCAATTACACGGTGACGCTCACGATCGGTGACGCCTTCGGCAGAACGGCGTCGCTGCCGAAACAGTTGACCGTTGCGGGTGCCGCGCGTCCCGTGGCGCTCTTTACGTTCTCGCCCAACCCGTCGCAGCTCAACCAGCCGATCCACTTCAACGCGAGCGGATCGACGGCTTCGCCAGGACGCCGGATCGTTACCTACAGCTGGGACTTCGGCGACGGCTCGCAGCAGACGACGGGGAATGCAATCCTCGACCACGTTTACACCGTGGCGCGTACTTACGTCGTCACGCTGATCGTCACCGACGATCAGGGCAAGAGTTCGCTCGCGGTCACGCAGTCCATCACGCCACAGTAAAATACAAGATACGTGGTGGGATGGCGGACAACCCGCGCATAGAGGAGTTGCGACGCCGGGTCCAGGCGGACCCGGCGTCGATCGCGTTTGCCGCCCTCGCGGAAGAGTACCGGCGCGCCGGCCGCTTCCAGGAGGCGATCGACGCGTGCCGCACCGGCCTGCAGCGACATCCCTCATATCTCTCCGCCAGAGTTACGCTCGGCCGCTCCCTGGTCGAGATTCAGCAGTACGACGAGGCCCGCAAGGAGCTGGAGTACGTCCTTCGCGCGGCTCCTGAGAACCTGGCCGCGATTCGCGCGCTCGCCGAGATCCACGAACGTCGCGGCGATACTCCGGAGGCGCTCGAGCACTACAAAGCCGCGATTCAGGTAGCTCAGGCAGAGATGGAGGCCACAGCGGCGCCGCTCGTGCAGAAGCCTCCGCCCCTCGCGGTGGTCGTCGAGAGGAAGCCGGAACCGAAGCCGGAACCGAAACCCGACAAAGACAAGGACACGCTCGAGGCACTGGAGCGGTTCCTCGCATCCATCCACGCGGCGCGTCGCTCGGCGTCTCGTGAGCGCCCCACCGTCGCGGCGCGCTGACGGCGGCCAATGTCCACCCTCGCCGCTTCGGCTGTCGTTTCACGTTTGACGCGAGTTCGCGAGCACATGCGAGCGGCGTCGCTCGACGCTCTGGTCGTCACGCACCTGCCCAACGTGCGCTACCTCACCGGATTCAGCGGAACGGCGGGAGTCTGTGTGCTGCTTCCGTCGCGCTGCTTTCTCGTCGTCGATTTCCGCTATCTGACTGCGGCGCGCGAGCTGGCTCGCGATCTCGAGGGCGCTCCAATCGCCGTGGAAGCAGTTGAACGCACGTACGAAGAGGTGGTTGTCTCCGTGCTTCGCAGGGAACAGTGTCTGCGGATCGGCGTCGAAGCGGCGTGGTTGTCGGTCAGCCGATTCAACGCAATGGCCGGCGCGCTTGCCGCGATGGCTCCGTTTCCACTTCAGTCGGATCATCCTGTTCCCGTTCTCGTGCCGACAGAGCGTCTCGTCGAGCGCGTACGGATCGTCAAGGACGCGGGGGAGGTCGAGACGCTTCGTGAAGCGGCGAGGCGTCTGTCCGCAATCGCCAGGCGGCTGGCCTCGTTCGTGACGCCGGGCCGGCGCGAGCGCGACGTGGCCGTCGATCTGGAGACTGCGATGCGGGAGGCTGGGTTCAGCCGCCCGGCGTTCGACACGATCGTGGCGTCGGGCCCGAACAGCGCCTTTCCGCATGCCCGTCCGACGGATCGGCTTCTCGAGGCGGGAGAGCCGACCGTGCTGGACTTCGGGGGGGTCTACGACGGATACTGCGTGGATCTGACGCGTACGGTCCAGCTTGGCGCCCCGACGGAGGCGCTGCGGCGCCTGTACGAGGCGGTCGAGGAGGCAAATAAGGCCGCAATTGGTGTGGTTCGGCCCGGTGTGCGCCCGAGCGCGATCGATGCCGCGGCGCGTGCCGTCCTCGAAACGCACGGCCTTGGCGCCGCGTTCGGACATGGAACCGGCCACGGGTTGGGACTCGAGATCCACGAGGAGCCCCGCGTCGCGCGCGAGATTGCCGGGTTGCCGGACGAGCCCGTCGAACCGGGAATGGTCTTCACGATCGAGCCGGGCGCGTACGTCCCGGGTGTGGGTGGAGTGCGCATCGAAGATGATGTGCTGGTGACGGCGGAGGGATGCGACGTCTTGACGGACGCACCCAAACGGATCGAGGTTCGGGTTTAACGGAGGCGGATGGATTTCGCAGACATCGAACGGATTCTCGAGCTCGTACGGCAGCACGACCTCGCAGAGTTCGAGCTCGAGAAAGACGGGTTGAAGCTGCGCATTCGCAAGGCGGGAGTGACGCCCGCGTTTCCAGCAGCACAGCTCGCTCCGATCGTACCGGTTGCCAGCTTGCCGCCTCCTCCAGCCGCCCCAGCGAACTCCGCGCCGGCACCGCCGGCCGCACCCGCGCCGCCCGTCGATCTCGATGAGTCCGTCGAGCTCGCCGTCGTGAAGTCGCCGATCGTCGGGACGTTCTACCGATCCCCCGAGCC
>Ga0114129_10001509_pt1 | contig 31480 bp, 23 predicted proteins | sample RhiMetdeltSRZDD1_FD_80071 | JGI IMG/M metagenome (GOLD analysis project Ga0114129, IMG submission 80071) | Populus rhizosphere microbial communities from Tennessee, USA - Rhizosphere MetaG P. deltoides SRZDD1 (version 2) (version 2) | ecosystem: Host-associated > Plants > Roots > Rhizosphere >...
GTCGACGACGCGATCATGGTGCTCGAGAACATCTACCGCCACCGCGAGCAGGGCGAGGGCAAGGTCAAGGCCGCCTCGGTCGGGGCGCGCGAGATCACCTTCGCCGCCGCGGCGGCGACCGCCGCGATCGTCGCGATCTTCCTGCCGGTCGCCTTCATGAAGGGCATCATCGTCAAGTTCTTCTTCCAATTCGGCGTCACGATCTCGGTTGCGGTCCTGATCTCGCTCCTGGAAGCGCTCACGCTTGCGCCGATGCGCCTCTCGCGCATGCTCGAGGTGGGCGAGCGCGCCACGCGGCTCGAGCGGGCGGTGAACCTGGGCTTCGCGCGTCTTGCGGCGGGCTACCAGCGCCTGCTGGTGCCCGCGCTCAAGTACCGCAAGCTGGTGCTGGTGGTGGCCGCCGCGCTCTTCGTGGCCTCGCTCGGGATCGTGCGGCTGCTGCGGCAGGAGTTCGTGCCCACGCAGGACATGAGCCGCTTCGGGATGCGCTTCCAGACCCCGGTCGGCTCGAGCATGGAGACCACCGAGCGCGTGCTCGACCAGATCGAGCGCTTCCTGCGCGGGCGGCCGGAGGTGGAGAAGTACGGCGGCTTCATCGGCGGCTTCGGCGGCGGCGAGGTCAATAGCGGCTTCGTGTTCGTCACGATGCAGGAGAAGGGCGACCGGCCGAAGGACCCGAAGACCGGCCGCGAGCTCACGCAGATGGAGCTGATGGGCATCGCGCGCCAGGCCACGAGCGGCATCCCCGGGGCGCGCGTCACGATGGTGGATTTCTCGCAGCGCGGCTTCAGCGCGGGCCGCGGCGGCGGCTCGCCGGTAGAGTTCAACATCCGCGGGCGCGACTGGGACGAGCTCGGGCGCGCTTCGCGCGCGATCATGGAGGAGATGCTGGCTTCAGGCCTGGTGACCGACGTGGATTCGGACTACCAGGTCGGAATGCCCGAGGTGCAGGTGATCCCCGACCGCAACAAGGCCGCCGACCTCGGCATCTCGATGGCCGAGATCGGCGAGACGATCAACTCGGCGATCGGCGGCCAGCGCATCGGCAAGTTCAAGGACAAGGGGCGGCGCTTCGACATCCGCGTGCGCCTGCTCGCGCAGCAGCGCCAGCGTCCCGAGGACATCGGCCGCTTGCTGGTTCGCACCGGTGGCGGGGGGTTGGTGCGGCTCGGCGACATCGTGCGCATCGAGCAGCGACCCACCCTGCAGGCGATCACGCGCCGCGACCGCGAGCGGGCGATCACCCTGCGCGCGAACGTCGCCCCCGGCGTCTCGCAGTCCGTCGCGATCGACCGCTCGGTGGCGATCGCGCACGAGCTTTTGCCCGACGGCTACCGCGCCGTGGCTTCCGGCACCGCGCGCACCTTCCGCGAGGCCTTCGATTCGCTGCTGTTCGCGATGGGGCTCGGCCTGCTGGTCGCCTACATGGTGCTGGCGTCGCAGTTCAACGCCTTCACGCATCCGTTCACCGTGCTCTTGGCGCTGCCGTTCAGCGTGAGCGGCGCCCTCATCGCGCTGTGGATCGCGGGCCAGAGCATCAACGTCTACAGCATGCTCGGGCTGATCCTGCTGATGGGCATCGCCAAGAAGAACTCGATCCTGCTCGTGGACTTCACCAACCAGATCCGGGCGCAGGGCGCCGAGCGCCATCAGGCCCTGCTGCAGGCGTGCCCGATCCGGCTGCGGCCGATCCTGATGACCTCGACCGCCACCATCGCCGGGGCGCTCCCGCCGGCGCTCGCGATCGGGCCGGGCGCCGAGCTGCAGCGGCCGATGGCGCTGTCGATCGTGGGTGGCATGCTGGTCTCGACCGGCTTCACCTTGTTCGTGGTGCCAGCGGCCTACAGCCTGATCGACGACGCGGTGGCCTGGAACGACGCGCGCAAGCTGCGCGGCGAGGGGCTTTTCGCCGCGCTGCGCGTGCGCAGCTCCTGAAGCCCGCGTGAGCGTCTCCCGCCGGCGCGACGTTCTCGGGCTCGCCGCATTCGTGGTGATGTGTTTCGGTGTCTCGCTGCTCGGGGGACGCGCCGCGCTGCCCGCGCTCGCGCATTGGTACCCGTCGCTCGCGAAGCCCACCTGGACCCCGCCCGATTGGTTGTTCGGCCCGGTGTGGACGCTCTTGTATCCGATGCTGGCGGTCGCCGGCTGGCTCGCCTGGCGCGAGGGCCGCTCGCGGGGCGGCACGCTTCTTTACCTGCTGCAGCTCGCGCTCAACGCCGCCTGGCCCTGGATCTTCTTCGGTGAGCGGCGCATCGACCTGGCCTTCCTCTGCGCCCTGGCACTCTTCTTCGCGACCCTCGGAACGGTCGCCGCGTTCTGGCGGGTGAGCCGCGGCGCCGCCCTGCTGCTGGTTCCGTACTTGGGCTGGGTCGGCTTCGCGGCCTTCCTGAACGCCGCGCTCTGGTGGATGAACTGAATCTCGACCTTCTGGCGGTCTGGGGCGTCCAATGAGCGCCGCGCTGTTTCCCGTCAGGAGAAGCCCCATGCTTACTCGCCTGCTCGCGTGCGCCGCAACGTTCGCGCTCGTGGCCGTCCCGGCCAAGGCCGGAGAGATCCGTGGCCGGGTCCTCGTCGACGGCAAGCCGGCGGTCGCGGTCGCCGTCGCGGTGTTGCCCTTCGAGGACGGCTTCCAGGAGGCCCGGCGGGAGGCCCGGCGCGAGGCCTCGCCTCCGCCGCTGGCGGTAGCCACCACCCGCCCCGACGGCAGCTTTGCCGTCGCCGTCACCGCGGCCGCGGGCACGAGCGTTCGCCTCGGCTTCTCGGGCGGGGGGGCAGCCCCGCGGGTGCTGGAGGCGCTCTTCGACGCGGCCGGGGGTGACGCAGCTGAGGTGCGGCTGGCGAAGGCCGCGACCCTGGCCGGCCGCGTGCTGGACGAGCGCGGCAGCCCGGTGATTGGCGCAAGCCTCACGCTCTGGCCTGGCGGCGGGAGGCGCCCGCAGGATGCTTCGCTGGGGCGCGGCGTGCCCCAGACGACGACCAGCGGGCGGGACGGTAGCTTCCGCTTCGAGGCGGCCGCGGAGGAATCGAACCGCCTGCGCGTCGAGGCTCCTGCGTTCGCCACCCTGGTGCGACAGTCGGTGCGCGCGGGAGCGCTCGCGCGCCCGTTGGCTCTGGCGCTCGGGCGGGTGCTGCGCGGCAAGGTGACGCTTGCCGACCGGCGTACGCCAGCCAAAGGCGCGCTGGTGCGCTTCGAGGGCCGGACCCAGACGACGCGCTGGGTCGAGGCGCACGCCGACGGCAGCTTTCTGCTCGAAGGCGCGTCCCGCGAGCCCGGGTCGTTCGTGGCCGACGGCGGCGAGCGGGGCCGCGCCTCCGCGGTGCCCGCTGCGGGAGCGAGCGAGCGCACCTTGATCGCGCTCGCTCCGACGGCGACGCTCGCCGGGCGCGTGGTCGACGCCGACAGCGGCAAGCCTCTCGCCGGGATCCGTGTCGTGGCCCGCGTGGAGGACGCCGTCTTCGAGACGCGCTCGCTCGCCGACGGGCGTTACGCCTTCCGCGGCCTGGGCCCGCGCCGCTATCGGCTGAGCGCCGAGGACGACCGCTTCGTGCCGTGGGTCCGCGGCGTGAGCGTCGCGTCCGGCGAGACCGAGACGCAGGACGTCCCGCTCGCTCGCGCCGCGACGCTCGTGGGCCGCGTGCTGAGTGAGGAGGGCGCCCCGATCGAGGGCGCGCGGGTATTGGTGTCGCGGAGCGGCGAGAACGTCTTCCGCGCGTTCATGCGCGGCCTCGAGGGCGAAGAGCGGGTGGTGCGCACGGCCCGCGACGGCTCGTTCCGGGCGACGCGTCTCACCCCAGGCGACAACCTCCGCCTCGACGTGCGTCACGACGACTACGAGGAGCGTGCCATCGGCGGGATCGCGCTTACGCCGGGCGCCACGCGCTCTGGTGTGAGCGTGGTGATGCGGCGCGGCCTCGCGCTGCGCGGCGTCGTCAAGGACGAGGGCGGCCGGCCGCTCGCCGGCTGCGAGGTGACGCTCTCGAGCTCACGCAGCATTCGTGGGGGTCGCGGCGGCGTGCAGATGCAGCTCTTCGGGCCCCCGAACCAGGTGCGGCGCGAGACCAGCGCCGACGGGCGGTTCGAGTTCAGGGGGCTGAAGGCCGGCGACTACACCGTCTCCGCCCGGCGCCCGGGCTTCGCGCGCGCGAGCATCGATCCGATTCACGTCTCGGAGGCGCGTGCCACCGAGCCGCTGCAGCTCACCATGCTGCCCGGCTCGACGATCAGCGGCGTGCTGCGCGACAAGAGCGGCAACGGCGCCTCCGGCTGGTTCGTGTCCGCAAGCCCCGCGGGACAGGGCGGCGGCATGCCCATGGGCCCGGGCGCCAATCGCACCGACGAGGCGACCGGCCCCGACGGGGCGTTCCTGCTCGAGGGCCTGAATCCAGGCGAGGCGTACGAGCTGCAGGTGATGGGTCAGGCCGGCCTCGGGCCGCGACGGTCCGGAATCGTCGCTCCGGCGGAAGGCATCGAGCTGACGGTCAACGGCACGGGTCAGGTGAGGGGCCGTGTCGTGGACGCCGACAGCGGGCGCGCCGTCCCCGCCTTCCAGCTCCGCTACCAGCCCGACACCCAGGGCGGGATGCGCTTCGTGATGCGCGCCGGCTCCGGCGGAGGACGCGGGCCGTACGAGCCGCAGTCGTTCCATGCGGAGGACGGCTCGTTCGTGCTCGAGGACGTGCCGGCGGGCCGCTGGATGGTGGAGGCCTCTGCGCCGGGCTACCAATCCGGCACGGCGGCGGCCGTGGCCGTCGCCGAGGGCGAGGCCACCGAAGGCGTCGAGGTGCGTCTCGCGAAGGGCGGCGTCGTGAGCGGCCGCGTGCTCGAGTCGCGGAGCGGCCGCCCGATTCTCGACGCCAGTGTGCGCGCGGAGCTGTCGGGCGGCGAGCCGCGCCTGGGAATGATGCGCATCGGCGGTGAGGACGGCGACAGCGAGGCCTCGACCGACGCCGAGGGCCGCTACGAGCTCACCGGCCTCGCACCCGGCACGTGGACCGTGACGGCGTCCCACGCGGACTGGAGCGAGGCCGTCGTCGGCGTCGAGATCAAGGACGCGCCCGTGACCGCCGACATCCGACTCGGCCGCGGCGGCTCGGTCTTGGGCTCAGTGCTCGCGGGCGGGCGGCCCGTGGCCGGTGCCCAGGTCACGCTTTCGGCCGCGGGCGACAGCGGGATGGGTTTCATGCGCGGCGATGGGCAGAGCGCGCTCAGCGACGAAGGCGGGCTCTTCCACTTCGACCGCCTCACCCCCGGCCGCTACACGCTCGGCGCCGTGCTGCGCGACCAATCATCGAGCCTGGCCGAGGCGGTGGTGACGGGCGACGACACGCAGGAGGTGCAGCTCACGCTCGCCGAGGGCGCGCTCGTGCGCGGCATCGTGACCGGGCTTCCCGACGCACAGCTCACCGGCGTGAACGTGAGCGCCCAGGGGCCAGACTACTTTGCCTCGACCCGCACGTCGGCCGGCGGCGGCTTCGAGCTTTCCGGCGTGCCCGAGGGCACGCTCAGCTTGCGCGCGAACGCGGGCGACTTCGCGACCGGATCGCGCTCGGCTTCTACAACGGTCACGATCGGCGCTGGCCAGGCGGAAGCTTCGGCCGAGATCCGCTTCGAGGCGGGGATCCGCGTGGACGGGCGCGTCACGCGCGGTGGCCGGCCAGTGCCGGAGGCGATGGTGATGGCCTTTCCCGACGGCGGCGGCCGTCGGAGCGCGAGCGCCCGCACCGACGAGGCCGGCGGCTACGTGATCGAGGGGCTCGACGAGGGCCGCTACACGTTCAGCGCCAACAGCGAGGCGGGCGCACCGATCCGCAGGAGCGTGGAGCTCGCCGGTGACACCACCGTGGACCTCGAGGCGCCGCCGGCGCGGCTCGCCGGCACGGTGGTGGAGGCGGAATCGGGCCGTCCGCTCGGCGATGTGGGCGTGCGCATCGAGGAGGACGGGGGAGGCATGCGCTTTGCCAGCATGGCCTCGACCGACAGCTCCGGCCGCTTCGCGTTCGAGGACATGGAGCCGAAGCGCTACCGCGTCACGTTCCAGAAGCCCGCCTACCAGGTCGAAACCCGGGAGCTCCTCGCGGCCGAGGACAGCGAGCTCCGCGTGGAGCTTCGGCGCGGCGAGGGCATCGCGATCGAGGCGAAGGACGGCATCTTCGCGACGCCGCTACGCGGCCTCTTCGTGCGCGTCGCCGACGGCTCGGGCAACGCGGTGTTCAGCGGCAGCGTCGCGCTCGACAGCGACGGTCGCGGCGAGGTGCCGTCGCTGCGGCCCGGGACCTACGAGCTGAGGGCGGAATCCTCGGGCTATGCGCCCGTCAGCCTGCCCGGCGTCAGCGTACCCTCGCGCACGCTCAGCCTGCTGCTCACCCCCGGCGGAGCGCTCGAGATCCAGGCCGGACCCACGACCTTGGCGCTGCCGCAGGCGGCCGGCCGCCTGATCGGCGCGGACGGGCGGCCGTACATGTGGAGCGCCTTTTCGGCCGACGGCAAGATCCGCCTGAGCGGACCCGTGCGAAGGCTCGAGAACGTGGCGCCCGGCCGCTACACCTTCGAGGTCGAGGGCGGCGTGCGTCGCGACGTGACCGTGAGCGAGGGCGGCCGCGCAGCGGTGACTTTGCCGTAAGGCCGCGCAGCGGTGACTCTGCCGTAAGAAGGAACAGCTCCGTCGCCGAGCCCGGCGAAGCTTGAAGGTGCCGGCGGCCATCGGTCTCAGCCGATGGACCGGGACCGAACAATCGATTGGTGCTCACGTCTCGCGTCCGCGTAGAGTCGTAGCTCGACGCAAAACCCCAACAACCTAATAGGTGAAAATTGATGCGGAAGAATCTGCTCGTGTCGTCCCTGCTGGTCTGTGCCGCGACGTCGATGTGGGCAACGCCGGCCATTGCCAGTGAGAACTGGGTTGGCAGCTGGAAGCTGAATGCTGCCAAGTCGACCTTCGCCTCGGACGCCGTCACGCGTGCCCAGACCTTGAAGTTCGAGGCCACGCCTGCTGGAATCAAGCTCACGTCCGAAGGAACCGACCCTCAGGGCAAGCCCATGCAGGGTGCCTACACCTCGAAGTTCGACGGTAAGGACGTCGCTTGGACCGGGAACCCTCTAGCCGACATGGCTTCCCCGCGTCGGATCGATGACAACAGCTACGAGAACGTCTGGAAGAGCGGCGGAAAGCCGACGATGACGGCGAAGGTCGTGGTTTCGAACGACAACAAGACCCTCACGGTCACGCAGACTCCGAGCGGCGCGCACGGTGCGGCGCAGAGCTCGATCGCGGTCTACGACCGGCAGTAAGCGCAAGAGACGGGCGGCCCCCGGCCTTCCAGCGCCCTCCGTTGGCGATGGTCGGCTGGGGGGCTCGTGGCCCGACGTCTCGCAAAGCGGCACGTCCTTGACCCTGCCGGCAACCTCCTAAGGCCTGTCAAGCGTCCGCTGCAGCACAGGCCGAGGAGCCACCCGGTCTGACGCGGCCCCGGCGCCCGGTGCCGCTCCCAGCGACAACCCCTTCGATCCGTGATGCTCGTGGTCTGGCCGCAATACATATAGTTAGTGTGCGGCGGAGGATCCATGGCGAAGAAGCGGACGAGTCGGTTCCGGGACCAATTTGAGAGAGGCTGCTCGCGGGTCACGCGCGCGACCGGGCAGCCCTGGGCCTTCGGCCTCGCTCTCGCGATGATCGTCGTCTGGGGCGCAACCGGGCCGATCTTCAACTTCTCCGACACCTGGCAGCTCGTCATCAACACGAGCACGACCATCGTCACCTTCCTGATGGTCTTTCTGATCCAGCAGACACAGAACAAGGATACGCACGCCATGGAGCTGAAGTTGAACGAGCTCGTGGCGGCCATGGAGGGGGCCAGCAACCGGCTGATCGACGTCGAGAGCCTCTCTGACGAGGATCTGGAAACGCTACACCGCTTCTACCAGCAGCTTGCGGTCATGGCGAAGCGGGACCACAAGCTCACCCAGTCACACTCCATCGAGGAAGCGGAGGCAGCGCACCAGAAGGGGATTGAGAAGGGGAAAACGCGCAGCTAGGAGCTCCGAATCACCCGTTCAGGGGCGCACTGCGTCTGGACGCAGTTGGGACACTTGGGAAAGACTCCCCATGTAAAGTCCCTCAGGTCAATCAGCTCCGGGCCTGCGCCTCGCTCTCGCGGGCCCCCTGGCCTAGAATCACGAGGAGATGAGCACCGCCCCCTTCGGATTCCTGCGGGTGGCTGCGGCCTGCCCGCCGGTCCGCCTGGCCGATCCGGAGAAGAACGCAGACGCCATCCTCGAGTTCGTGGCGAAGGCCGGCGAGCAAAAAGTGCAGGTGCTGGTGCTGCCCGAGCTGGGCCTGACCGGCTACAGCTGCGGCGACCTCTTCTTCAGCCTGACGACGCTCGTCGGCGGGGCGGAGCGCGCCCTGGAGCGGGTGCTGCGCGCGACCGCCAAGCGCCCGATGGTCGTCGTCGTCGGGCTGCCGGTGCTGCAGGGCGACCGCCTGTTCAACGCCGCGGCGGTGCTGCAGTCGGGCCGCCTGCTGGGCGTCGTGCCGAAGACGTTCCTGCCGGGCTACAAGGAGTACTACGAGGAGCGCTGGTTCTCGTCCTCGCGCGAGCTGCGTGAGGGCAGCCTGCGGCTCGCCGGTCACACGGTGCCTTTCGGCACCGACCTCCTGTTCCAGCTCCCCGAGGAACCGACCGTCTCGCTCGCGGTCGAGATCTGCGAGGACCTGTGGGCGCCGATACCGCCGAGCTCGCGCCACGCGCTGGCGGGCGCGAGCGTGATCCTGAACCCGTCGGCGTCGAACGACTTGGTGGGCAAGGCGGAATACCGCCGCGAGCTCGTACGCCAGCAATCGGGGCGCACGCTCGCGGCCTATGTCTACGCCAACACCGGCGTCCACGAATCGACCACCGACGTCGTGTTCGGCGGCCACCTGCTGATCGCCGAAAACGGCGTGCTGCTGGCCGAGGGCGAGCGCTTCCGCCGCGACGGCGAGCTGGTCGTGAGCGACGTGGACACCGAGCGGCTGCGCGTCGAGCGCGCACGCCAGACTTCGTTCGCCGACGGCGTCCACGCCGGAAGCTCCGGCTACCGCGGCGTGCCGCTCGCGCCGATACCCGTCTCAAAGCCGCATCGCCTGCTGCGCGCGATCGAGCCCCACCCGTTCGTTCCCGCAGATCCGGCGACGCTCGACGAGCGCTGCCGGGAGGTGTTCTCGATCCAGGCGGCGGGCCTCGCCCGAAGGCTCGAGCACGTGGGCGTCCGGCGCGTGGTGCTCGGCCTGTCGGGCGGGCTCGACTCGACGCTGGCTCTCCTCGTATGCGCGCGGACCTTCGACCTCATCGGACTGCCGCGCCAGGGCATCCTCGCGCTCACCTTGCCGGGCTTCGGGACTACCAACCGCACGCTCGAGAGCGCCCGCCAGCTCGCCGGCTGCTACGGCGCGGAGCTCAGGGAGATCGACATCCGGCCGGCCTGCGAGCAGCACATCCAGGACATCGGCCTCGATCCCTCGGACCGCGCGAGCACCACCTACCAGAACCTCCAGGCGCGCGAGCGCACCCAGATCCTGATGGACCTCGCCAACAAGGAGGCGGGGCTGGTGGTTGGGACGAGCGACCTGTCGGAGCTCGCGCTCGGGTTCACCACCTTCGCCGGCGACCACATCGCGATGTACGGCGTCAACGGGAGCGTGCCGAAGACGCTCGTCAGGCGCCTCGTCGAGTGGGTAGCCGCTCACCACGCGAGCGCCTCCGAGCGCAACGTGCTGCGCGCGGTGCTCGAGACGCCCGTCTCCCCGGAGCTCGTGCCGCCGGGGCGGGACGGCGAGCTGGTCCAGAAGACCGAGGAGCTCGTGGGACCCTACGAGCTCGTCGACTTCTTCCTGCACTGCCTGCTACGCTACGGCGCCGGGCCACGCAAGATGCTGTTCCTCGCCGGACACGCCTTCGCTTCTCGCTACGACGAGGCGGCGCTGCGCAAGTGGCTGACGTCGTTCCTGCGCCGGTTCTTCAGCCAGCAGTGGAAGCGCTCGGTGATGCCCGACGGGCCGAAAGTCGGGTCGGTCAGCCTCTCGCCGCGCGGCGACTGGCGCATGCCGAGCGACGCCGATGCGGACGCCTGGCTGCGCGAGCTCGACAGCGGAGGGGACGCGTGATCCGCGCCGCGCTGCTCGCGCCCAAGGACCTGGCCTCCGAGCTTGGCGGCACCGTACTTTTCCGCAGCAACGTCGAGCTGCTGCCGGCCGCGGGGCCGGACGAGGTGCGCCGGCTGGTGGACGCGGGACACCTCGACGTGGTGGTGATCGACTCGGCTCTTCCCGGGGCCTCGGGCGTCGTGGCGATGCTGCGCCAGGACCCGATCACGCGCGCGACGGCGATCGTGGCGCTCGGGCGCGCGGAGTTCGGCTTCGAGCACCTGGCGTTACTCGAGGCGGGCACGAACGCGATCCTGCCCCTGCCGCCCGGGCAGGACTGGGACGACCGCCTGATGCGGCTGATCCACGTGCCGGTGCGCAAGACGACGCGCTTTCCGGTCGACCTGAGCCTGCAGGGGGGGCTGCGCGACGGCGTGCGTTTCGCGGCCCGGGTCGTGAATCTGAGCGTCCACGGGTTGCTGCTCGAGTGTCGCCAGTCGCTCAAGGTGGGCGAGGACGTGCGGATGAGCTTCGAGATGCCGAGCGGACACGGGCCAATCGAGGCCCACGGCACGGTCGTGCGCCAGGCCCTGGCCGACCGCTTCGGCGTGGAGCTGACGCAGGTGACGGGTGACGGCCGCGTCCGCATCAAGCGCTACGTCGAGGCGGTATAATCGGGCCCGTTCTTAGAGCGCTGGCCCCGGCGCCATCCCCCTAATCCTGTGAGGTAGACCTGGAACGCCTGACGATAAGGACGCTTCACGTTGCCGACATCGAGCTGCCGCCGAGCCTCGAGCGCTTGCGTGACCTCGCCTACGACTACTGGTGGAGCTGGTCGCCTCGCGCCAGCCGCCTGTTCTCGCGCATCGATCCCGAACCTTGGCGTCGCTACCACAACCCGGTGCAGCTGCTGATCAACGTCGAGCCGCAGCAGTGGATGCGCCTCCTCTCCGACCCGGAGTTCGTCAAGCTCTACGGCGACGTGGTGCACGCGCTCGACGATTACCGCAGCCGCCCGCGCTGGTACGCCCAGCAGGGCGCCACGCTCGCCGGACCAGTGGCCTACTTCTCGATGGAGTTCGGGATCCACGAGTCACTCGGGATCTACTCGGGCGGCCTCGGCGTGCTGGCCGGGGACCACTGCAAGGCGGCGAGCGACCTGGGCGTCCCGCTCGTGGGCGTGGGCCTGCTCTACCGCACCGGCTACTTCCGCCAGACGGTCGACGCCGACGGCTTCCAGCAACACACCTACCCGAACTACGACTTCGCGCGGCTGCCGGTGCTGCCGGTGCAGGCGCCGGCGGGCGGGGTGCTGACCGTGCCGGTCGACCTGCCTGGCCGCGTCGTGCAGGCCGCGGTGTGGAAGGTGCAGGTGGGCCTTGTGCCGGTGCTGATGCTCGACACCGACATCCCGCTCAACGACCCGGCCGACCGCCCGATTACGGGCTCGCTCTACGTGCGCGGCCGCGAGATGCGGCTGTGCCAGGAGATCGTGCTCGGGATCGGCGGCGTGCGCGCGCTGCGGGCGCTCGGGATCCACCCCGCGGTATGGCACATGAACGAGGGCCACGTCGCCTTCCTGGCGCTCGAGCGCGCGCGCGAGCGGGTGCAGACCGGCGACGGCCTGGCCGAGGCGCTCGCCGCGGTGAAGGCCACCACCGTCTTCACCACCCACACGCCCGTGCCCGCGGGCAACGAGATATTCGACCGCAAGCTGGTGCGACGCTACCTCGAGCCCTGGATCCGCGACGTCGGCTGCGAGCCCGACGAAGCGCTCGCGATCGGAGCCGACAACGGCAACTTCAACATGACGGCGTTCTCGATCCGGCTGGCCGCCAGGACCAACGGCGTGAGCCGGCTGCACGCCGAGGTGTCGTCCGCGATGTGGCGGCACCTGTTCCCGCAAGGCGCCGCGGACCCCGTGGGCTACGTAACGAACGGCGTCCACACCGCGAGCTGGGTCGGGCCCGAGATGCGCGCCTTCTATCAGCAGCACCTCGACCCCGACTGGGAGTCGCGGCTGCTCGAGCCCGCCGTGTGGAGCAAGGTCAAGGACGCGCCCGACGCGGCGCTCTGGGCCGCGCACCGCGCCCAGAAGGAGCGACTGGTGCGCTTCGTGCGCGAGCGCGTGCGGGTGCAGTCGGCGCGTCACGGGCTGTCGCCGGACGAGCTCAGGCAGGTGGAGGGGCTGCTCGACCCGCACGCGCTCACGATCGGCTTCGCGCGCCGCTTCGCGACCTACAAGCGCGCCTTCCTGATCATGTCCGACCTCGCCCGGCTGCGGGCCATCGTCGCCGATCGCGAGCGCCCGGTGCAGTTCATCTTCGCTGGCAAGGCGCATCCCGCGGACCGCGAGGGGCAGGAGGTGGTGCGTCGGCTGTTCGCGCTCACGCACGGCGAGTTCAGCGGCCACCTGGTGTTCCTCGAGGACTACGACATCGAGGTGGGTCGCGCACTTGTGCAGGGCTGCGACGTCTGGCTCAACACCCCGCGCCGGCCCCAGGAGGCGAGCGGCACATCGGGCCAGAAGGTCCCGATCAACGGCGGCGTCAACCTCAGCATTCTGGACGGCTGGTGGGCCGAGGGCTACCGCGGCGAGAACGGTTGGGCGATCGGTGACACGAGCTTCAGTCCCGACACGGCCGCACAGGACCAGAGCGACGCTGAATCGCTCTACCGGGTGCTGGAGACCGAGGTGGTGACGCGCTTCTTTGCGCGCGGCGAGGACGGCCTGCCGCTCGACTGGCTGAAGACGATGAAGGCCTCGATCGAGTCGGTGGTCGCCCCCTTCAGCGCCCACCGTATGGTCCGTGACTACCTGGTCGGCTGCTACTTGCCCGCTGCCGAAGCCGGCAAAGGCTAAGAGCCGTCCCGCATTCGCCAAATCCACTCTCGACTGGACTGCGGACGATGGTCTACCCTTGCCCATCGTTCGCAAGGCCATGAGTCGGATCCGACAGGAGGACATCGATGCGAAAGTCTCGGGCCCTGGCTCGGTTCGGCACGATACTCTTGCTGTTCACGGTCGCTGCAGGCACACCCTGCGACGTTGTGGCCGAGGGGGAGTGCGGCTTCTCCAACATGGCTCGCCAGCGGCTCGAGAACGAGCTGGCGCGCCTCGTCGCGGGCCTTACATTCGACCAGGTGAGGGCGGCCATTGGCGACCCCGCGCAAGCGAAGGAGTCCTGGGGCGCACCACCTCGAGCCGAGATCCTCTGGACGGTGTCCGGTCGTGATGGCAGCCGGCTGGCGGTGCAGGACATCGTCTGTGATTTCGACAAGGCGGACGGACTTGTCGGATGCAAGCCTCGGCAAGACGCGCGCGAGGTCCAGGAGATCACCGTGAACCAGTACGACGCGCTGGCCGAAGGCGAGCCGGAGCAGGCGATCGTGTCGCATCTCTGCGCGCCGGGTCAGAAACAGGTGAAGGACCGCGACTCCGTCTTCGAGTATTCGGTCCTGCGGCCATCTGCTCTCTCCAACCGCACCACGTGCCCGGCATTCCTCCACTTTCGCGAAGGGCGCCTGGTGAAGAAGGAAATGCTGTGCCGCGACAAATAGCGGACCCCGGTGCTCGAGGGGTCGCGGCTCAGTCCGTCTCGATCCGTCTCCGCGCGTCGACGAGCGGCTGGTAGAGCCGCTTGCGCTCGGTCAAGGTCGCGCGGATCAGGTGCTCGCTGCGTGAGGCGTCGTTGGGATGGATCACCAGGTCGGCCTGCGCCGCCCAGGCCTGCGTGCCGTCGGCGCTGCGGAACTCTTCGCCGACCAGGATCACGAACAGGCCGCGGCGGGCGTCCGCCGGCAGCCGCAGCAGTCTCTGCGCGAGCGACTCGGGCCGGCCCGGCTCGGCGGGTGTGCGCGCGGTGACCGCGACCTCGTAGACGCCCTGCTCGACCAGGCGGACCCCCTCTTCGACGTCATCGACCGCGTCCACGTTGAAGCCCAGGTCCACGAGCGCCTGCTGCAGGGCGGTGGCGGCGGGCCCGGCCGCAAGCGCGATGATCGCGTCGTTCTGGCTCTCGGCGGCCCGCTCACGCCGCGCGACGGCGGCCGCGCTCGGCGGCGGCGGCGGAGGTACGTAGCCGGGCGATGGCGGCGCGGCCGACGCTGCTGGCGCGTCCGCGGCCCCGGCCCCGGGGGAGGCGGGCGCCGCCGACCTCCCGGGCAGGGTGATCAACGACTGACACTTCGGGCACTTGACCTTGAACGGACGCTCGGGGACTTTGCTGTCGTCGATCTGGATCCGCGACGAGCACTGCGAGCACTGGGCTTGCACGTTCCCTCTACCTCTCGATCAGGTCGTCCATTTCGGGATCGCCGCTAGTGCGCGCCGGGGCCGGCGCGGGCCGGCGGATTTCCCCCGGCCGGTACGAGCCGGTGGTGCCGGTACGGGGGCGATCGCCTGGCTGCGGCTTGAGCGGGATCGACTCGGTCTTGGAAGCGCTGTCGCCCTGGGTGTCGAGGCGCAGCTGCAGGTTGGTGCGGTTGGTGGCGTAGGAAAGCGCGAGCTCGCGGTCCACCGCACCTTCGTGGATCAGCCGCTCGAGCTCCTGGTCGAACGTCTGCATGCCGTCGAGCCCGCCCGCCTCCATCGCGTCCTGCAGGCTCTTGCCCTCGCGCTCGCCCTCCTGCACGTACTCCTTGGTGCGCGAGTTGGAGCGCAGGATCTCGCAGATTGCGATCCGTCCGCCGCCGAGCTTCGGCACCAGGCGCTGGCTGACGATCCACTTGAACGACTGCGAGAAGCGGGTGCGAATCGAGCGCTCCTCGTTCTTGGGGAAGACGCCCACGATGCGGTCGATCGTCTTGGCGGCGTCGATCGTGTGCAGGGTCGACAGCACCAGGTGGCCCGTCTCCGACGCCTCGAGCGCGATCGAGATCGTCTCGACGTCGCGCATCTCGCCCACCAGGATCACCTTGGGCGCCTGGCGCAAAGCGGCGCGGAGTGCGAGTGCGAAGGTCTGGGTGTCGGTGCCGACCTCGCGCTGGTTGATGGTGGCCTTGTCGTTCGGGTGCAGGTACTCGATCGGGTCCTCGATGGTGATGATGTGGATCGGCTTCTCCTGGTTCATCTTCTTGATGATGGCCGCGAGCGTCGTGGACTTGCCGGAGCCCGTGGGCCCGGTGAGCAAAACGATCCCGTTGCGCTCGTCGGCGATGCCGAGGAGCTGGGACGGCAGCCCGAGCTGCGCGACGGTCGGGATGTCGTTGGGGATCACGCGCAGCACGATGCTGTAGCTGCCGCGCTGCGCGAAGACGTTGACGCGGAAGCGCGTGCGCTTGGCGAGGCTGTAGGAGAGGTCGGTCGAGCCGGAGCGCAGCAGCTTCTCGGCCAGGTCGCGCTTGCCCTGCAACAGCCGCAGCGCGATCAGCTCGGTGTGGTACGGCATCAGCTTCGCGAGCCCGGCGTAGCTGACCGGTCGCAGCGCCCCGTCGATCTCCACCTGCGGCGGGCGTCCCACAGAGAGATTCAGGTCGGAGATGCCGGGAGCCGTGTCCAGCATCGCGTTGAGCAACGGATCGAGGTCGAAAAGCGCCATCACCGGCCTCCGGACCCGCAATCATAGCACCCCAGCCCGCGGCACTCCGAAGCCGCCCGGATGCTGTGAGCGTCCTCACGTCGCGAGCGTATGATGGCCCTCGCAAAGGGAGACCCTGGATTGGCGCGCGAGCCGACCCCCGCCGGGAAGCGACGCTTGTTGCAGCTCGTCGCCGCGCTGCCGCTGCCGCTGCTGGTGGGGCTGTGGGCGCTCTGGCGCGACGTCTTTGTGCTCGACGCCTCGGGCCTGGAACGCGTCGGCGACGGACGGGCCGTCGCGGCGTGGGCGCTCTTGTCGCTCGCTTCGGCCGCGCTCGTCGGCTGCCTGTTCGCGCCCGTGCGGCCGTTGCGTGTGACAGGCTACACCTTTCACGCGCTCCTGCTCTCGCTCGCATTCGGCGCCGCCGCGGTGCTGGCGGTGGCGCACGGCTTCGGTGGCCCATCCGGCGACCTCGCGGCGCCGGGCTGGGCGCTCGCCGGGCTCACGCTCACGGCGCTCGCCTGCGTCGTCGCGATCGTGGCGACTGCGGCGCTGCTCGTGATCGACATCCGCGAGGCGGGGGAGGAGGAGGCATGAGGCGAACGCTCGCCCTGCTGCTGACCGGGGCCGCTACGGCGCTCGCGGCCGAGACGGGCGCGGGCGATCCAAAGGCGGCGGTCCGCGCCGTGCTCGACGCGCAGGTCGAGGCCTGGAACCGCGGCGATCTCGAAGGCTTCATGGCCGGCTACTGGCGCTCGCCCGAGCTCGTCTTCTGCTCGGGCGCCACGCTGCTCAGGGGCTGGGAGGCGACCTTCGAGCGGTACCGAAAGCGCTACCAGGCCGAGGGGCGCGAGATGGGGCGGCTCGGCTTCGACGCGGTCGAGGTGCTGCCGCTCGGGCCCGACGCCGCTGCGGCGCGCGGCGCCTGGCGCCTGCACATGAGCGACGGCCGGCAGCCGCACGGCCTCTTCACCTTGCTGCTGCGCCGCATGGACGGGGCCTGGCGCATCGTCCACGACCACACCTCGTCGGCCGAGTGATGGCTGCGTGCCTCGCCTGCGAGAAAGGCGTCCCCAAGCGCGGGATACGGCGCTGCCCACTCTGCAGCCGAGCGTTCCGCAGCGGCTGGGAAGGGATCGAGACGCACTGGCGCGCGAAGCACAAGACGGCGGGCGGCTACGAGCGCTTCTGGTCGTCGCTTTGCCGGGAGCACCGCGCGGCGCGCGCCGCCGACTGCCCGTCGTGCCGCAAGGGCATCCCACGCAGCCGCAGCTGGCCGCGCCAGTGTCCGGAGTGCGCGCAGGTGTTCGCGGGGCGGGGCTGGTCCGGGATCGAGTCGCATTGGCGCGCCTTGCACTCGGACGTGATGCCGTACGAGGGCTTCTTCGCATCGCTGTGTCCCGCGCACCGCGGTGCCGGCGATCGGGGAAGCGACTACCTCCCGCTCGGGGAGCGCTGAGAACAGGCTCCATTCCGAGCCTCAGGGGCTCTCTTCGAAGCTGTAGTGGGGGTGCGGCAGCGAGGGCACCGCGTGGCCGCGGATCCGGACGCCGAAGGCGCGGCTTGCCGCTTCCGAGGCGAGCACCGCGGCCGGCGGGCCCTCGGCCGCGATGCGGCCGCCCGCTACGAGCAACATGCGCTCGGCCCACTGCGCGGCGCGCGCGAGGTCGTGAACAACCGCCAGTACCCCGACCCCGCGGCGGCGGACGTCGTCGAGCGTGCGGAAGAGCTGGAGCTGGTGGCCGATGTCGAGGTGAGCGGCCGGCTCGTCGAGCAGCAGCACCCGTGGCTCCTGCGCGAGACCGCGTGCGAGCGTCGCGAGCTGTCGCTCGCCCGCCGACAGCGTGCCGAGCCGCCGCTCGGCCAGCGCAGCGATCCCGGTCGCTTCGAGAGCGCGCGCGACCGCCGCGTGGTCGCTCGCACGGAGCGCCTGGAACGGGCCGCGGTGCGGATAGCGGCCCAGTGCCACGCGCTCGGCGACGCGGAGTGCGTCCGGGCCTTCCTCCTCGGACGTCGCGAGCGCGAGCACCCGCGCGCGCGCGTCTCGGGGCCAGTCCGCGAGCAAGCGGCCGCAGAGCCTGACTTCGCCAGCGGCGGGCTCGAGCAGGCCCGCGAGCGCGCGCACCAAGGTCGACTTGCCCGCGGCGTTCGGACCGACCACGACGAGGGCCTCGCCCGCGAGGAGCTCGACGCTCACGTCCGACAGCACGCGCCGTTTCCCGCGCTCGACCGCGAGCGCGTGGGCGGACAGCAGCAGCTCGCCGGCGCTCATCCGCGGCCCTCGTTGGCGCGGAGCGCCAGCAGGAAGTAGGGCGCGCCCACGCAGGCGGTGAGCGCGCCGAGCGGTAGCTCGAAGCGTGGGCTGAGCGTGCGCGCGCCGAGGTCCGCCAGCACCACGAGCGTCGCTCCGCCGAGAAACGCCGCGGGAAGCAGGCGGCGGCTCAGCGGCCCGACAAAGGGCCGCAGCGCGTGGGGCGCCATCAGCCCGACGAACGGGAGCGATCCCGCGACGGCAGTCGAGGCTCCCGCCACGAGCGCGGCAAGCCCGAGCAGGGACAGGCGGGTCGCGCGCACGGGGAGGCCGAGCGACGCCGCTTCGTCCTCGCCGAGCGAGAGCACGTCGATCGGCCGGCCGAGCAGCACGAGCAGGGCGACGCCCGACAGCACGAATGCCGCGGCGGCCTGGACGTGCGTCCAGCCGCGGCCGTCGAGGCCACCCGCCAGCCAGAACAGCACCGTCTTCACGCGGAACTCCTCCGTCGCGACCAGCAGCATCGAGGTCAAGGCACCGGCCAGGGCCGAGACCGCGATCCCAGTCAACAGCAAGCCGTGCAGGCTGGCGCGTCCGGAAGCCCCGGCAATGAAGTAGACGCCGAGCACCGCCGACAGGGCGCCTGCGAACGCCGCGAGCGGCAGCGCGAAGAAGACGGTGCTGGCGAGGCCCAGGTGCACGGCGAGCACGGCCCCGAGCGCCGCGCCCGCGCCGACGCCCAGCAGACCCGCGTCGGCGAGCGGGTTGCGGAATATGGCCTGCAGTACGGCTCCCACAACCGCGAGGCCGCCCCCGACGAGCGCGGCGAGCAGCACGCGCGGCAGCCGCACCGTGAACAGGATCGTCTCGCCGGTTGCGCCGAGCGTGGACGGGTCGCTCGCCAGGCCCAGCTTCGCGAGGAGCGCTCCCAGGATGCCGTTGAAAGGGAGTGCCACGCTGCCCCAGGCCGTCGCCAGCAGCAATGCGAGGGCGAGCGCGCCGGCCAGGGCCGCGATCCTGAGCCGAGCGGACCGGTTGGTCACGGACGCGGACCGGGCGAAGCCGAGACGCGATCGGAGTGGAGCAGGTGGGCGAGCTCCCAGGCCGCGTCGGCCGTGAACTGCGAGAGTGCCACCAGGAGCTCCGTTCTGAGCGCTACGATCCGGCCCTCGCGCACGGCCGCCCACTGCGAGAAGAGCGGATGCGTGGCGAGCGCATCCTTCGATCCCGGCCAGGTGCCGACCAGCACCGCGTCCGGGTTCATGAGGAACGCACGCTCGGCCCCCGGCGGAGCGATGCCGGCGATGCCCATCTCGCGGCCCACGTTGACGGCGCCCGCCGCTTCGATCAAAGCGCCGATCGCCGTGTCGGCACCCGCGGTCATATTGCCGGACCAGTAGAGGATGCGCGGCCGCTTGGCCCCGCTAAGGCGCCGGCCGAGCTCGGCAAGCTTCCAATCGAACTCCGCGACCAGGCGCCGCGCGGCCTCGTCTTCCCCCACGGCGCGGCCGAGCTCGAGGATCGCACCCCGCACACCCGCGAGCGTGCTGAGGCCCAGCATGCGATGGACGCGCAACCCGGAGCGCTCGACCTGCTTCATGAAGTCGGCGTCGGTGTACTCCGAGGTCACCACCAGGTCGGGCCGCAAGGCGACGAGCTGCTCCAGGTCAGCCTTCACGAAGCGGTGCACGCCGGGCGGGACACGACCGACGACGTTCGAGGTGCCCGGGGCGTCTGCCCAGCGTGTGACCGACACGAGGCGATCCGGCGGCAGGATCGCCACCAGCACTTCGTCCGCCGAGAGATTGACCGAGGCGACGCGCTGCGGCTTACGGGCATCAGCCGCAGCCGAAACCGCGCACGCGAGCAGCAGGCAGGCGAAAGCCGCGCGGCGGGTCATGCGCGTTCCCTCGCGGCGTCGCTCGCGGGAACCAGGTCGGCGAACACGAAGCCGTCGCGAAGCACGACTTCGCCCACGCGAACCGGGACGGGCCGCCGAAACGCGGGGCCGTCCCAGGCGAAGCTGTGGAACTCGCCGTTCTCGCCGCACGGGTCGACGCTCGCCGGCAGATCGGCGACGAGCGCGGCGTCGAAAGCGCGGCCGGCGAACTCTCGCGGCAGCACCCGGGGATCGACGCAGACGAGCACGGCCCTTTGCCCGAGCGCGATCATCTCCTCGGCCAGCTTGCGCGTGGGACGGCCCCAGAGCGGAAAGAGCGGCCGAAGCCCGGTCCCCGCCAGGCGCTCTTCGCGGTAGCGCCGCACGTCCTCCAGGAAAAGGTCGCCGAATGCCACGGCGGTGACGCCGCCCTCGCGCGCCTCGGCCATCGCCGCGCTCATCGCCGCCTCGTACGCCTCGTTCGGGCACGGCCAGGGGATGCGCACCTCCACGAGCGGCAGACCGACAGCCTCGGCCTGGGAACGCAGCAGGTGGACGCGTACGGCGTGCATCGCCACGCGCTCGAAGGCCTCGTTGATCGTGGTCAAGAGGCCCACCACCGCAACGCCCTGCGCGCGCAGGACGTGGAGGGCGAAGGCGCTGTCCTTTCCGCTGCTCCAGGCGAGCAGGACCCGCTCGCTCGTCACGGTCGCACGCCCCCGCCCAGGCGCAAGCGCAGGCCGCCGCGCACGGCGCGGCCGAGTGCCGGGTAGCCGAGCGCCTCCTGGTACACCTCGTCGAGCAGGTTGTCGCCGACCACGTAGGCCTCGAGCGGTCCAAAGATCCGCACGCGCAGTCGCGCGTCGAGCCGCGCATAGCCGGGATTCGTCACGAGGCCAAGGCCCACGAAGTCGCTGTCCGCCCGCTCGCCGACGAGCGCCAGGCTGGCCCCGGCGCTCCAGCGCGGAAACCTGAGCTCGGCAGCGAGCGAGCCCTGGTGCTTCGGCCGCCGCAGCAGCGCTTGCCCGACGGCGTAGACGGGATCGAAGTCGCTCGGGCTCTCCAGGATCTCGCCGTCGAGGTGCGTGTACCGGCCTACGAGCGAAAGCTCCGGCACGGGGCGCGCTTCGACCGCGACCTCGAGCCCTTGCGCGCGGGTGTGGGCGAGGTTCACGTAGCTGCCCTGGAAGGTGGCGAAATCGAGGGTGCTGAAGGCGATCTGGTCCCGGTAGTCGTGGTGGAAGTAACTGAGCGACGCGCGCAGCCGGCTCGCGAAAAGCCGTTGCTCGAGGCCCACGTCGAAGGTCGTGCTTCGCTCGGGATCGAGGTTCGGGTTGCCCTGCGCGAAGAACGACACGCCGTACGACTCGAAGAAGCTCGGCTCCTTGATCCCCATCCCAGCGCTGGTCCGAAGCGTCGTGGCGTCTTCGCCCTCGCGCACGCGCACGGCGAGTGCCATGCGGGGGACGACGTGCGTGCCGTAGCTGCCGTTCCGTTCGGCGCGAGCGCCGAGCGTCAGATACGCGCGCGAGCCGAGCAGCACCCGGTCTTGCAGGTAGGCACCAACGTTCGTCCGCTCCGGCCGCAGCAGATCCTCCGAACGGTTGCCGAGAGCGCCCGTCTCGTGCTCGAGCTCGGCCCCGGCGGTGAGCAGGTGGCGTGCCCCGAGCGACACATCCGCCTGGTACCCGGCGGCGAGCCGATCCGTCTGGTTCTGGAAGCCGGCCGGGTTGGGGAAGTCGCAAAACGGAAAGCCGCCCTGCCGGCCCTGCCACTCGGGCACAAAGCATCCGGAATCGGCCGGATTCAGCGAGAGCTGGTCTGTGCTCGAGTAGCCGAGGCTCGCCTGCTGCGAGAAGCGGGCGTGGTCGCGGCGCAGCATGGCGGAGAGCACCAGATCCTGGCGCGCGAAGGACGCGTCGCGATCGGGCGGCCCGAAGGCAGTCGGACCCGGGGTGCCGACCGTGCTGTCGTCGAAACGCACGACGGCGCGGGCCTGCGTGCGGTCGTCGAGCTTCCGCCCCGCGGAGAAGGCCGCTGCGGTCGCCTCGAAGGCGCTGTTCGGCGCCTGGTTGGAAGTGGTGAGGCGCTGCGCTCCAAGGTTCCAGTCGAAGGCGCCGCGCACGCCGGAGGTCGCGCCCATGAAACGCTGCCAATCGAACGAGCCGCCCTCGCCCTCCGCGCGCAGCGACGGGCTCTCGCCCGCCCGCACGCGGCGGCTCAGCAGGCTCACGACACCCGCGAGGGCGTCGGTTCCATACAGGCTGCTGGCCGCGCCGCGCACGATCTCGACGCGCTCCAGCTCGAACGGCAGGGCGCTGCCGAAGTCGTAGCCGCCGCCCGGCTGGTTGACCGGCACTCCGTCGACCATCACCCGCGCGTAGCGCGACTCACCGCCACGGATGAACACCGAGCCCTGCTGTCCCGTCTGTCCACTGCGTGCGGTCGCGACGCCCGCAAGGTCTTGCAGCAACGGCAGCAGCGACGAAGCCGCGCGGTCGTCGATCGCGTCGCGCTCGAGCACGTCCACGCTAGTGCCGAGCGTCGAAAGCGTCGCCTCGCGTCGGGTGGCGCTCACGACCACGCGCTCGGCGACCGGCGCGGGTCGTAGCACCAGGTCGAGCCGCGCTTGCGAAGCGCCGATCGTGACCGTCGCGGGCGCGCGGAGCGCGAGCCCGGGCGCGTCGACGCGCAAGGTGTAGACGCCGGCCGCGAGCGCCGCGGCGCGGTACGAACCGTCCGGGCCTGTCGTCACGCGACGCAGGCTGGCCGGGCCCTCGAGCACGACGGCGACGCCGGGCAGCGGCAGGCCGTCGCTGGTCCGGACGCAGCCTGTGATCGCCCCCGAAGGCGCAGCGGGCTCGGCGCCCGCGCTGCCCGTCCAACAGGCGAAGAGAACAAAGAAGAGACGAAGCACGGTGCGCATGGTTCCTCCTTGCGGAGGCTTGTCCCCCCGCGGACTCTCTGGCCCGCGGGTGAACGGTTCGCGGCGAGCTCTAGTTCGGGGGTGGCCTGAGGCAGGCCGCCTTTCCAGTTGCTCCCTCACGCGAGAAGCCTCTAGCACGTCACGTCGGTCAGGGCAGGTTTCCTGGCTCCCGGGTCGTCACCACGCTCCCGACCTTCCCCGGCTTCCTCTCGCGAGGTCGCCGAGTGGCGGCGCCCTACAGGCGCCTGTGGGAGCGGGCTCGCCGGCTACAGTGGCGGGACCGCGCAGGTTTTCGACCTGCTTCCCTTTTACCCTCCCGAAACGGAAGGCACCCTGACGTTACGGGACGAGTCTATGAGCGCGCGCGTCCGCCTGTCAACGCTCGGGAGGAGCGTCGAGTACGTCGCGCAGCTTGTCGAGCAAGGCGTCGGCGGTGAAGGGCTTCGAAATGAACTGCGTCCCGGGTGCCAGCACGCTGCCGAAGGCATCGGCGGTGTAACCCGACATGAACAGGACCCGGATCTGCGGACGGACCTGCTCGAGCTTGGCCGCGAGCTCCGGCCCGCTCATGTGGGGCAAGATGACGTCGGTCAACATCAGATGGACGGGGCTCTCGTGGGCGCGGAGCTTGTCGAGTGCCTCCTCCGGCTGAGAGGCCTCGAGTACCGTGTAGCCTCCCATCTCGAGGGTCTCACGGATCATGGCGCGCAGCGCCTCCGCGTCTTCGACCAGCAGGATCGTCTCTGTGCCTGGGGGCGACGGCAACGGGCGTGGCTGCGCTTCTTCCCCTGCCGCGATCGCCTCGTCGATCCGGGGCAGGTAGACCTTGAACGTCGAGCCGCGCCCCGGCTCGCTGTAGACGTTGACGTGTCCGCCGCTCTGCTCGACGATCCCGAAGACGGTGGCGAGCCCGAGTCCGGTTCCCTTGCCCTCTTCCTTGGTCGTGAAGAAGGGCTCGAAGATGTGCGACAGCGTCCTCGCATCCATGCCATGGCCGCTGTCGCTCACCGCCAGCATCACGTACGGGCCAGGTGGCACGTCCGCGTGGGTGCGAGTGTAGGCCGCGTCGAGGGCGGCGTTGGCGGTCTCCAAGGTTAGCTGGCCACCGTTGGGCATTGCGTCCCGAGCGTTCACCGCCAGGTTCATGATCACCTGTTCGATCTGCCCCTGGTCGGCCTTTACCTGGCCGAGGTCCGCGGCGAAACGGGTCTTTATCTCGACGTCCTCGCCGATCAGCCGGCCAAGCATCTTCTCCACTCCGGCGAGCACCTCGTTGAGGTCGAGGACCCTCGGCTCCAGCACCTGCTTGCGACTGAAGGCCAGGAGCTGGCGGGTCAGGCTCGCCGCGCGCTCTGCGGCCTTGAGGATCTGCTCCAGGGGCCTTTGCCCGGGGTGTCCCGCCTCCAGCTTCTTCTTCACCAGCTCGCCGTAGCCTGTGATAACGCCCAGCAGGTTGTTGAAGTCGTGGGCGACGCCGCCCGCCAGTTGGCCGATTGCTTCCATTTTCTGTGACTGGCGGAGCTGGCCCTCGAGCTGTGCCTTCTCGGTGACGTCCGACCACGAGCCGACGGCTTCCGCGGGAGCTCCCGCCGCGTCCCGGAGCAGGCGCAGCTCGGCGCGGAGCGAGCGGTACCCGCCCTGCTTGAGCTGGAAGCGGTACTCCTGGGCCACGTAACCAGCGCTGAAGAGCGCGCTGAGCTCGCTCACCACACGCTCCCGGTCGTCGGGGTGAAGATGCGTGGCCCACCACTCCGGCGCCAGGACCTCCTCCGGCGTGTAGCCCAACAGGCGTTCGATGTTCTCGCTGACCCAGTTGAGCAAAAATGCCTGGCTGGCCGGCCGCAGCGAGTAGAGCACGGCCGGGCTCGAGGAGACGACGTGGTGGAGGCGCCGCTGCGCCTCCCGCAGCTCGGCCTCGGCCTTCTGCCGTACCGTGATGTCTCGCAGGATCGAGAGCACGACCGTTTCCTCGCCGACTTTCACCACGGCAGACGAGATGTCGGCCGCGACTCGGGTCCCGTCCCCTCGCTGCAAATGACGGGCCTCGACACGCATCGTCTGCTCGGCCAGAAGCAGGGCCCAGCCCTCGACGGTGGCCTCGCGCTCCTCGCTGACGACGAGCTTCTCGTAGCTGCGCCCCACGATCTCCGCCCGCGTCCGCCCGAGGAGCTCCTCGGCTTGCTGGTTCGCTTCGATGATCCGCCGCTCCGGATCGAGGAGCAGGATCGCGTCGTTGGCGTGCTCCATGAGACTGCGGTAGCGCGCCTCCGAGGTGTGGCCGCGATAGATGGACTGGCCGAGGGCGATCGTCTGCCCGAACTGTACGGCCAAGGTCCGTGCGAAACCGAGCCAGGTGCGCTCGGCGAGGTCCTGGGAGCTGGAGGCCAGCAGCAGGATGCCGCAGCGCTTTTCGAGCACCTGCAGGGGAATCACCAGGACCGAGCGGCTCTCCAGGCGCGACGCGATCTCGTACAGGGCTGGTTCCGGGCAGCCTGGGACTCCGACCGTACACGCCAGGACATCCCCTCCGGCCTCCAGGGTTCGCAACAGCACCTCCGGATGGCCGAAGCAGCCCGGAGCCTCTTCCAGCATCCTGGTCCGCAGGCCGGCCTGGGCCTGGGTTTGGAGCCCTCCGTCCGGGCCGACGAGGTACAGCAGGCCGGTCGAGAGTCCCGCTGCGTCGAGACAATGCACGAGCACGTCTCCCAGGGCGCTCGGAAGCTGCGCGGGATTCGCCAATCCCTCGGCGAGGGCGCGGACCACCGAAAGCGCGGCGGCCTGGATCGCGCCCTGGCGCAGCAGGCCTTCGTTGCGCGCCACCTGCCGATCGAGCTGCACCTGCAGCCGCGACCGATGCTCCTCCACCAGCTCGTTCGCATCCACAGCGGCGGCCGGCGGCGGCCCGGCCTGGACGGCCTCTCGCAGCTCCCGGATCGCCTCCTGCATGTCGGGCGTACGCACCACGAGGGCGCTCGCTCCCATGTCCCGCGCCAGACGTCGGTCCGCGGCGTCGACGTAGGCGGAGGAGAGAAGCACAACCGGCACCTGAGCCAGGCGGGGATGCTTCCGCAGGGCCGCGGAGAGGGCGAACCCGTCCATGTCCGGCATCAGGACGTCCGAGAGTATGGCGTCCGGCGGCGAATCCTGGGCCTTCTGAAGCGCTTCCTGGCCTCCGACTGCCGTCTCGACTTCGAAGCCGACGTCGCGGAGTCGCATGGCGGCGAGCTTGAGGTTGAGGACCTCGTCGTCCACGACCAACACCCGCCGCCCCTTGCCCGTTGACTGCGGTTCGCTCTCGAGCAAGGTGCGGACGATCTCGACCAGGCGGGAGGGCTCGATCGGCTTGGCAAGAAAAGTGGTCGAAGGGCCGGCGCGCGCGCGCAGTTCCTCGAGCTGGGAGACCAGGCCCGTCACGACGAGGAACGGGATGTTGCGTCCCTCGCCCGGGAGTGCCCGCAGGCTCTCCATGAGCTGCAGGCCATCCATGTCGGGCAGGACGTAGTCCTGGAGCACGAGGTCGGGCAGGGAGTTCAGCGCGAGCTCCTGAGCGGTGCGCCCGTCTCTGGCGTCGAGGACGCGGTACCCCTCGCTCTCGAGGGCGATGCGCATCATCTTCCTCGTGATCGGGTTGTCCTCGACGACCAGGATCGTGCGCGACGTCATCGGGGGGTTTCCGGCGGAGAACCCGCCAGGTAGCGCGCGATCAGCGCCGGCAGCGCCCGGGTGTCGATCGGCTTCGGGACGTAGCCGTCGCAGCCGGCGGCGAGCGCCTTCTCCTCGTCGCCCTTCATCGCGTAGGCGGTCAGCACCAGGATCAGCATCCCCTGCGTCGCCGGATCGCCCTTCAGCCGACGCGTCAAGTCGAAGCCGTCCATCCCGGGCATCTGGAGGTCCATCAGGATCAGCCGGGGCCGGAAGCCCTGCAGCACGCGCAACGCCTCCTCCGCGTCCGCGGCCGTGCGCACCTCGTAGCCTTCGCCCGTGAGCAGCACGCGAGCGAGCTTCAGGTTCGCCGGGTTGTCGTCCACGATCAGGATCGGCTCACCCGCCATCCCGGGCCCCCTGTCGTTCGTGCGCCACCAAGGGCCCCCCGCGCGGCAGGATGGCAAAGAACGTGCTCCCCCGCCCGGGAGCGCTGGTTGCGCCCACCTCACCCCCTTGCGCCTCCACGATCCGCCGCGTGAGTGTGAGCCCGAGACCCGTCCCCGCGTACTTCTTAGCGGTGCTCGCGTCGAGCTGCTGGAATTCCACGAACAAACGCCCGAGGTCCTCGGGCTTGATGCCGATCCCCGAGTCCTCCACCTCCAGGCGGAAGCGGTCGTCCCCTTCCGGTCGCACGCGCACGCTGACCCTCCCGCCATCGTCGGTGAACTTCAGGGCGTTCGAGAGGTAGTTGTAGAGGATCTGCTTCAGCTTGCCGGCGTCGGCGAGCACCTCGCCCAGCGCGGGGGCCACAACCACCTCGATCGGGATGCGCTTGGAGGCGGCCAGGCTGCGCAGGATGTCCCGCACTTCGCCCGCGACCTTGGCCATGTCCACCGGCTCGAGCCGGAAGTCCATCTTTCCCGACTCCACCTTGGCGAGGTCCAGCACGTCGTTGATCAGCTGGTGCAGGTGGCGGGAGCTCGTGAGGATGTCGCCCAGGAATTCCTTCTGGTCGGCGGAGACGGGCCCGATCTTGCCGTCGTGCATCATCTCGGCGAAGCCGATGACGGCATTCAAGGGCGTGCGCAGCTCGTGGGACATGTTGGCCAGGAACTCGCTCTTCAGGCGGTTGGTCTCCTGCACCCGCTTGTATTGCTCCTCCAGCTCCTCGTTCTGTCGTCGGAGCCGGTCGCTCAGCGCCTTTTGCTCGGTGACGTCGCGCACGGCGGCGGTGACCAGCACTCCCTCCTCGGTCTCGACCGGGCTCAGGCTGATCTCCACGGGGAACTCGGATCCGTCTTTGCGACGGCCGCTGAGCTCCAGGGCGCTCCCCATCGGTCGTGGACGCGGCTCCACGAAGTAACCGGTCCGGTGCCCGGGGTGACCCTTGCGGAATCGGTTGGGCACCAGGTCCTCGACCGGCCGGCCGAGCAGCTCCTGCCTCGAGTAGCCGAACAGTCGCTCGGCCTGCGAGTTGATCAGGACGATCTGCCCGTCGCGGCTCACGATGATCATCGCATCGGGCGCGGCCTCCAGCAGCCCGCGGAACTTCGCCTCGGATTTCTTCCGGGCGCTGACGTCGCGCACCGCGGCGATGGCCAGCCGTTCGCCGTCCACTTCCATCGGGCTCAAGCTGATCTCGGCCGGGAACTCGACACCGTCTTTGCGACGGCCAAATAGTTCGCCTCCGGCTCCCATCGGCCGCCGCCGGGGATCGTGGACATATCCGGCCCGGTGCTTCGGGTGCTCCGGCCGGAAACGCTCGGGCACCAGATCCTCTATCGGCCGCCCGAGCAGGTCGTCACGTCGGAAGCCGAAGAGCGCCTCCGCCGCGGAGTTGACGAGCGCAATGCGACCATCGGCGTCCACGATGACGATGGCATCCGGCGCCGCCTCCAGCAGGCCACCGAACCGCGTCTCGAGGGCTCGGGCCTTACTGGCGATGCCGGTTTTGCGATTGCGAAACGCCCGCAGGGTCATGAGCAGGGGACCCCTTCGGTCCCACGACAGGGCCGGCAGCTGGCCAGAGCGAGCTGACGCCTGAAGCGCGTCATCGCCTGCCGTCCTTCTGCAACGAGCCGGTCCGCGCTACCCGAGGAAAACCTAGCCTCGCTTCGCTCCGGAGGGGGGACAACGAAGAGAGGCACCGGCCGACACGCAAAACGGATATGTGCCCGATCGCCCTAGAGGGGTCATTTAGCACGATCGAGACACATTGTCCAGCCGTATCAAGGAGTTATCAAGGTGCTAAGCGCGGCCGTGCGGCCTGGTCAGGGGCGGCCCAGCACCAGTGTGGCGTTCGTGCCGCCGAAGCCGAACGAGTTGCTGAGCGCCGTCCGCAACGAGCGCGACTCGGGCCGCACGATCGGCGGGTAGTCGAGGAGCTCGGGATCGAGAGGCTCCGCGTTGAGGCAGGGCGCGATCCAGCCGCCCCGCAGCATCGCCAAGGTGAAGATCGCCTCGATCGCTCCGGCGGCGGACACCGGGTGGCCGGTGTAGCCCTTCGTCGACGAGTAGGCGAGGTGCCGCCCGCCGAGCACCTTCCTGAGCGCCCGTACCTCGGACACGTCGCCGAGCGGCGTCGAGGTCGCGTGCGTGTTGACGTAGTCCACGGCGTCCGGCGCGACCCCGGCGTGGGCCAGCGCCCGCCGCATGGCGAGTTCGGCCCCCTCGGACGAGGGCGCCACCATGTTGCCCGTCCCGTCCGACGACATCCCGTATCCGAGCAGGACGCCCAGGATCGCGGCGCCGCGGGCCTCGGCGTGCTGCCGCGTCTCGAGCACCACGATGCCCGCGCCCTCCGAGAAGATGAAGCCGGCGCGATCGGCCGCGTACGGGCGGGACGCCCGCTCGGGCCGGTCGTTGTCGACCGTGGTGTAGGCCCGCATCGCGTCGAAGCCGGCGTGGAAGTGGATGTCGGCCACGTCGGCGCCGCCGGCGATCGCCACGTCGACGTGGCCGTTCTCGATCAGCTGGGACGCGAGCAGCAGGTTGTAAGCACCGCCGGCACAGGCCGCCGTCGCGCTGAACGAGGGCCCGGTGGCCTCGAGCAAGGTCGCCAGGTTGGCGGAGACGGTCGAGGCCATCAGCCGCGGGATCACGGTCGGCGCCACTCGCCGCGACCCTTCCGTTCGCGCCAGGCGCTCGGCGATCTCGCGGTGCGTCTCGACGTCGCCCGTGCCGCTGCCCACGACCACGGCAAGCTCGCGCGTCGCGATCCCCGACTCGGCGATGGCGCTTCGGGCCGCACGCAGCGCCAGCATCGCCACCCGGCTCATGAAGCGAGCCTGGGACTTGTCGATGCCGAGCCGTTCGGGCGTCAGTGCACCGGGGTAGAGGCCGATCAGCTGGCACTGCATCCCGTGCTCGATGGCGGGGGCCCAGCGTACGAAGGGCGTCCCGCGCCCCTCACGCAGCGCAGCCTCGATCGCCGGCCAGTCGTCGCCCATCGAGCAGGCGACGCCGGTGCCGGTGACCACGACTTCGCGCGCGCGATTTCTCGAAGGCTCTGCCATCGCTGAATCCGGGGGAGGACTACTGCCATTCTAAGCGGGTTATCATCGCTACTCGTGACGAAGACGACGGTTGCCATCATCGGCGGCGGCATCTCCGGGCTCTCGGCCGCGCTCGCCCTCCACAAACGGAAGGTGCCTTACGTCCTGCTCGAGGCGGGAGAGCGCTTCGGCGGAGTGATCCGCACCGAGATGCAAGACGGCTTCCTGCTCGAAGCGGGCCCCGACTCGATGCTGGCGCAGAAACCCGCAGCGATCGCTCTGTGCCGCGAGCTCGGCCTCGGCGAGCGGCTCGTGCCGACCAACCCCGAGAAGCGCGCCGTGTTCGTCCTGCATCGTCGAAAGCTGCAGCCGCTCCCCGCGGGGATGATGCTCGCGGTACCCACGCGGATCCTGCCTTTCCTCGCGAGCGGCCTATTCTCCTGGCCGGGCAAGCTGCGCATGGGGCTCGACGTCTTGATCCCCGGCAAGAACGGTCACGCCGACGAGTCGATCGCCTGCTTCCTGCGCCGCCGTTTCGGGCAGGAAGCCGTGGACCGCCTGGGAGAGCCGCTGCTCGCAGGGATCCACGCCGGCGACCCCGAGCGGCTTTCGATCCTCGCGACCTTCCCGCGCTTCCGGGAGCTCGAGCGGGTACACGGCAGCCTGGTGCGGGGACTCCGGGCGGCGCCACGGCCGAAGCTCGAGCCCGGTGCCAGGTCTCCTGCGGCGTTCTACTCGCTGCGCGGCGGGCTCGTCGAGCTGGTGGAAGCGCTCGTGTCACGGCTCGACGCGGGCGCACTGCGCACGAAAACGAGCGTCAGCCGCGTCGAGACGACACCCGAAGGCTTCTCGCTCACGACCCATGGCGGCTCGGCGCTTTTCGCGCGGCGCGTGATCGTGGCCGCCCCCGGGCCGCGAATCGCGACGGCGCTCGAGGGCCTGCTGCCCGAAGTGGCCCATGCGCTCGCCGCGATTCCGTTCGCCTCCTCCGCCACCGTGCTGCTCGGCTATCGCCGCGGCGACGTCGCTCACCCGCTCGACGGCTACGGGATGGTCGTGCCCGCGAGCGAAGGCCTGCGCACGAGTGCCATCAGCTTCGTGTCGACCAAGTTGCCGTTCCGTGCCCCGGAAGGCCATGTGCTGCTGCGCGGCTTCCTGGGAGGGGTGCGCGACCCGGGCGCGCTTTCGCTCCGAGACGATGAGATGATCGAAACTGTGATGTGTGACATGCGGGACGTGCTGGGACTCCGCGGTACGCCGGTGCTGACCCGCGTCTTCCGCTGGCCCGGGGGGACGCCGCAGCTCGAGGTGGGACACCTCGAGCGGATGCGCGCAGTCGAGAAGGCGGTCGCCACGGTGCCCGGGCTCTTCCTCACGGGGGCGGGCGTGCGGAGCACGGGGATCCCGGACTCGGTGGCCGATGGGACGCGGGCCGGCGAGGCCGCCGCCGCTCTTGCCGCATGAGCCGCGCCGCCCTGGCCGTCACGCTGCTCGTGGCCGCGCAGGCCATTGCGCAGGCGCCTTCTCCGCAAGCGCCGGCCGAGCAGGCGCCGAACGCGCAGGCACCGAACACGCAGGCGCCGAACACGCAGGCACCGAACACGCAGGCGCCGAACACGCAGGCACCGAACACGCAGGCGCCGAA
>Ga0114129_10001510_pt1 | contig 31467 bp, 30 predicted proteins | sample RhiMetdeltSRZDD1_FD_80071 | JGI IMG/M metagenome (GOLD analysis project Ga0114129, IMG submission 80071) | Populus rhizosphere microbial communities from Tennessee, USA - Rhizosphere MetaG P. deltoides SRZDD1 (version 2) (version 2) | ecosystem: Host-associated > Plants > Roots > Rhizosphere >...
TCGAGATTGACCAGCGCCTGGCGTACTGCATCGTCGGCCGCGCCTTGCCACGCCTGCGTCTCCAAGAAGCGCCCGAAACCCTCGCGTCCTCCATAGCCGTGGCTACCGGCTTCCTGACGCTCGCCGTCGCCGACCACCACCGAAACGTTGACCCGCACCAGCGGGCGTATGTCGCGGTAGGTGGCGCCGTCACCGCGCAAAATCTCGATCACCTGCCAACTCGCGCCGAACGAGATCGAAACCTGCCGCACCCGTGGATCCTTCGCCCGGGCATAGGCGTCGATGGTTTCCAAGAGCCGTGCCTTGGTCTCGAATGACGGGGCTCCCAGCGGATTATCGTCGCCATAGAGCGTGACGTTGGTGCGGCCGGGCGGCTCGGCATAGCGGCCGGAATAGCCGCCCTTGACGGCGCGCACAGCCTCCGCAGCGCGCGCCAGCGCAGCCTCGGAGAGGTCGGAGGAATGCGCATAGCCCACCGCCTCGTCCTTGACCGCGCGGAAGCCGAACCCCTGGTCGGTGTTGTAGGTCGCCTGCTTGAGCCGCCCATTGTCGAAGACGAGCATCTCGGACTGGGCGTATTCGAGATAAAGCTCGCCGTCATCGGCGCCTTCGAGGCCGCGGGCCAGATGTCGACGTGCGGCCTGGCGATCGAGCCCGGCGCGATCGAGAAGCGACGTGGTGTGTGAGGTCATGGTTCCCATCCGGATTCAGGCGGTCCTGCCAAACATAAGCGCCGGCGCGTCCAGTTGCGAGGGCCGCATCTGGAACAGCCGGTCGAGGCGCGAGGACGGGAAGGGCCGTTATGGGAGCTTGTCGTAGCCTTCGCTGAAGCCTTTCAGGCTCATCGGAAAGCCGATTCCCTCTTCCGGGGTCTGAAAGATGATGAAGGTTGCGGTCTGGCCAGTGCGCATCTGCTTGACCAAGTTGTCGTCCATGACCACTTCGGCCACGCAGCCATTGGGCAGGCAGCGGACGAAGCCCGCGCGACCGACGTCCACCTGATCGATCTTGAGGCCAAGGCCCGACGGCAGCAGCACGCCGACAGGCGCGACCACGCGCATCAGCCGGCTCTTCTGATCCGCGGTTTTCAGCACGATCACAGTCAGACCGACATTGGCACGGTCCTCGGCGGTCACGCTCTGGATCAGCGCGCACTGCTCGCCCTGGGCTCCGGGCGGGGTGTCGCAGCGGACCTGCCAATCGTTATGGACCGACTTGACCGCTCCCTGCGCCCAGGCGTGCCCTGCGACTCCGCACCCGACCGCCCCCGCCAGGACGGCAACGGCCAGCGGTGATCTGATTGCGTGAAAAAGCATTCCCGGGCTGTATGAACCCATCGTGTCCGTGTCCCGATTCCTGCGTCGCGCCCTGTAACGGCCGACTCGGCCGAATCAAGACCCTCGGACCATGGTCGGACCTACGTGTCAAGGATTAGTAAAACAGGGCATTGTGGCCGAGAAAGGGACGAAAAGACGGCTCCGGAGATTGGATCGTTGGCCCGGCCTTTGGCCGCATGGGAGATATGAACGGGTGCATTGCGACGGACGTGGAATTATGGTTTGAGAAGCCGGGATTCCCCTCAGGTCCCGCCGCACGCGCGCCGAGGAAGCCCGTCGAGGAAACGTGTCCTCGGTGGAGGCTGCGCTCAATACGGGCGGCGGCAGCGGCTCGGGCTGGCGGCGCGGTGCGGCGGACGCCCGAGAGCCTCATTCGAAGGAGCAATGCCGACGATGCTCGTGCTCAAGCGGTTGGCCGTAGTGGCATTGACGATGTTCGCCTTGCTGGCGAGCGAAGGAGCAGCTCTGGCCGGGCTCGGACAGCCCTCGTCCTGGCAGCTCGGGCTGCAGCAGTCGGCCACGCCCGTCATGGAGAACATTGTCTGGTTTCACGACTTTCTCCTCTACATCATCACTGCCATCACCGCTTTCGTGCTGGCGTTGCTGGTGGTCGTGATTGTGCGGTTCAATGCCCGCGCCAATCCAATTCCGTCCCGCACCACACACAACACCCTGATCGAGATCGCCTGGACGATCATTCCGATCATGATCTTGATGATCATCGCGGTGCCGTCGTTCAAGCTGCTGTTCTTCCAGCTCAATGTTCCGGCTGCCGATCTCACCGTGAAGGCGACGGGCAAGCAGTGGTACTGGAGCTACAATTATCCGGACAACGGCCAGATCGAGTTCGACTCGCTGATGCTCAAAGAGGGCGAGCGCAAGGAAGGCCAGCCGCGCCTGCTCGCGGTCGATAACGAGATGGTAGTGCCCGTGAACAAGAACGTGCGGGTCATCACCACCGGCGCCGATGTGATCCATTCGTTTGCGGTGCCGTCGTTCGGGATCAAGATCGACGCCGTTCCCGGGCGGATCAACGAGACCTGGTTCAAGGCGACCCGGGAAGGCGTCTATTACGGCCAGTGTTCCGAACTTTGCGGCAAGGACCACGCTTACATGCCGATCGCGGTGCGCGCGGTGAGCGAGCAGGCCTTCGCCGCATGGCTCGAAGAAGCCAAGAAGAAATTCGCCCGTGATGCAGTGCCGACGCCGACCAATGTCGCGGCGGCGCAATCGATCGCCCGATGACGCGGCGTTGCGCGTGGGACGACGAGCGGCCGATAACGCGAAGGACTGAGTCATGGCTACGACGGTGAAAGCTCACGGCGAGGACCACCACGACCATCCGCACGGTTGGCGGCGCTACGTCTATTCGACCAACCACAAGGACATCGGCACGATGTACCTGGTGTTTGCGCTCGTGGGCGGGCTGGTCGGCGGCGTGCTGTCCATAGGGATGCGCCTCGAGCTGATGCGACCCGGCCTTCAATTCTTCCACGACGCACACATGTTCAACGTGTTCACGACCGCGCACGGCCTGATCATGATCTTCTTCATGGTCATGCCCGCGATGATCGGCGGATTCGGCAACTGGATGGTGCCGTTAATGATTGGGGCGCCGGACATGGCGTTCCCGCGCATGAACAACATCTCGTTCTGGCTGCTGCCGGCATCCTTCACGCTGCTGGTCATCTCGCTATTCGTGGAGGGCGAGCCCGGTGCACCCGGCGTCGCCGCGGGATGGACGATCTATGCGCCGTTGTCGACCACCGGACATCCAGGGCCCGCCGTCGATTTCGCCATCCTCTCGCTGCACCTCGCCGGCGCCTCCTCGATCCTGGGTGCGATCAATTTCATCACCACCATCTTCAACATGCGCGCGCCCGGCATGACTCTGCACAAGATGCCGCTGTTCGTGTGGTCGCAGTTGGTCACGGTGTTCCTGCTGCTGCTCGCGCTGCCGGTTCTCGCCGGCGCCATCACCATGCTGCTGACGGACCGCAATTTCGGCACGACGTTCTTCACACCTGGCGGCGGCGGCGATCCGATCCTGTTCCAGCACCTGTTCTGGTTCTTCGGACATCCCGAAGTCTACATCCTGATCGTGCCGGGCTTCGGCATCATCAGTCAGATCGTCGCGACCTTCGCGAAGAAGCCGGTGTTCGGTTATCTGGGCATGGCCTATGCGATGGTCGCGATCGGCGGCATCGGCTTCATCGTGTGGGCGCACCACATGTATACGGTCGGGATGTCCACCGCCACGCAGGCCTATTTCGTGGTGGCCACGATGGTGATCGCCGTGCCCACCGGCGTGAAGATCTTCTCCTGGATCGCCACCATGTGGGGCGGCTCGCTCGAGTTCAAGACGCCGATGCTGTGGGCAATCGGCTTCATCTTCCTGTTCACGGTCGGAGGCGTCACCGGCGTCGTGCTGGCCAATGCCGGCGTCGACCGCTCGCTGCAGGATACCTATTACGTGGTGGCGCACTTCCATTACGTGCTCTCGCTGGGAGCGGTCTTCACCATCTTTGCCGGCTGGTACTATTGGTTCCCGAAAATGAGCGGCTACATGTACTCGGAGACCATCGGCAGGCTCCACTTCTGGCTCACCTTCATCGGCGTCAACATCGTCTTCTTCCCGCAACACTTCCTGGGACTCGCCGGCATGCCGCGGCGCATCGCCGACTATCCCGATGCGTTCGCCGGCTGGAACATGGTCTCCTCGCTCGGCTCATATATTTCGGGGGTCGGCGCGCTGGTGTTCTTCTTCGGCGTCGCTTATGCGTTCGTGCGCAAGGAAAGAGCGGCCGACAATCCGTGGGGCGCAGGGGCCACCACGCTCGAATGGACGCTGCCGTCGCCGCCGCCGTTCCATCAATACAACGAGTTGCCCCTGATCAAATGAGAATGGCGGCGTGCTCATTGGCGGATGTTGCGCCACGGGGCAGGTCATCCAACAGCTGAGCGCGATAGATGTCGCTACTGGTGAGTGAAGGTGCAGAGTTCGCGGCGGGCAGCGTCGTTTCCGCCCGCCACGAGCCGAGCATTGCGAGCGTCGCCGACTACTTGGCGCTGATGAAGCCCCGGGTCATGTCGCTCGTTGTCTTCACCGCGCTGGTCGGTCTCGTCATTGCGCCGGGGCATATGCATCCGGTGATCGCCTTTACGGCGCTTCTGTGCATCGCGGTCGGAGCGGGCGCGGCTGGGGCGCTCAACATGTGGTACGACGCCGATATCGACGCGGTGATGACGCGCACGTCGAACCGTCCCATCCCGCAGCGCCGCATTGCGCCCGGTGAGGCGCTGGCCTTCGGAATCGTGCTCGCTGCCTTCTCGGTCGCGACGCTCGGGCTGCTGGTGAGCTGGTTTGCCGCCGGCCTGCTCGCCTTCACCGTGTTCTTTTACGTCGTCATCTACACCGCATGGCTCAAGCGTTCGACGCCGCAGAACATCGTCATCGGCGGGGCCGCGGGCGCGTTTCCCCCCATGATCGGCTGGGCTGCGGCCACCGGCGGCATTTCGCTCGAGCCGTGGCTGCTGTTCCTCATCATCTTCTTTTGGACCCCGCCCCATTTCTGGGCGCTGTCGCTCACGCGCACCGATGACTATGCACGCGCCGGCATCCCGATGCTCCCGGTCGTTGCGGGAGCGCAGGAGACGCGGCGGCAGATTCTGCTTTATTCCGTCACGCTGGTGCCGATCGGCGCGGCGCCTTGGCTGTTTGGCTATGCGGACACGATTTACGGAGTCGCCGCGCTTATAGCGGGGCTTCTGATGGTTGCGTTTGCTTGGCGCGTGCGCAACGAGCGTGAAGGCGCCCGCGCCGACCGCGCGGCGCACCATCTTTTCGCTTTCTCAATCCTCTATCTGTTCGTGCTCTTTGCGGTGCTGCTGGTCGAGGGCGGGCTCGGCGGCTTCGTCGGCCGGGGCGGCTGAGGCTGTGATGACATGGACGAAAAACCGCAGAGAATCGTCCTTAGCGAACAGCAGAAGCGCAGTCGGCGGGCGCGATCGATCGCGATTGCGCTGGCGCTGGGAGCCCTCGTCATTCTGTTCTACGTCGTCACGCTGGTGAAGGGACCGGGCGTGCTGAACCGTCCGTTGTGATTGCGATGAAAGCCCCGAACACCTCTTCGCAACGGCGCAACCACATCATCGTCGCGACGGCGTGCGGCGTGTTCGTCGCAACCATGGTGGGAGCCGCCTACGCGGCGGTGCCGCTCTATAACTGGTTCTGTCGCACGACCGGCTTCGGCGGCACCACGCAGGTCGCGACTGCGGCGCCTTCTCACGTTCTCGATCGCAAGCTCAAGATCCGGTTCGATGCCAACGTCGCCGGGGGGCTGCCTTGGCGTTTCGAGCCGGAGCAGAATTCAATCGAGGCCAGGATCGGCGAGGTCGTGACCGTCAGCTACAGCGTCGTCAACGAATCCGCGCGCGAGACCGTCGGCGTTGCCTCCTACAATGTCTCGCCGCCGACCGCAGGTGCCTATTTCTCCAAGATCAACTGTTTCTGCTTCACCGACCAACGGCTCAAGGGCGGTGAGAAGCGCGACATGACAGTCGTATTCTTCGTCGACCCCGAATTGGTGAAGGACTGGGAACAGGACAGCCTCGACACCATCACGCTGTCCTACACCATGTACCCGGCGCGCCAGCCTGAGGCGCCGCGGGTCGAGGGCCGGACAACGCTTGCGCCCGGACGAAGCTGAAGCAATAAGGGAATGACCGCCAGGCGCGCTCATGGCCCACGGAGACGGAGAAATTTAAGATGGCCGACGCTCACGCCAAACCGCATCACGATTATCACCTGGTCGAGCCCAGCCCGTGGCCGGCACTCGGCGCGGTGTCCGCGTTCGTGGCGGCGGTCGGCGGCATCACCTGGATGCATCACATGTTTTCGGCCGCGCCCTATATTTTCGGGGTCGGCGTCATCGGCATCCTGTACACGATGCTGGGATGGTGGACCGATGTCGCCCGTGAAGCGACCCATGAAGGTTTCCACACCCAAGTCGTGCAGATCTCCCATCGCTACGGGATGATCCTGTTCATCGCCTCCGAGGTCATGTTCTTCGTCGCCTGGTTCTGGGCGTACTTCAACAGTGCGCTGTTCCCGGCCGATCTGCATCAGATCACCCGCGAGCAGCTGTTCGGCGGGGTATGGCCGCCGAAAGGAATCGAGACTTTCGATCCGTGGCACCTGCCACTGCTGAATACGCTGATCCTGCTGACCTCCGGAACGACCGTCACCTGGGCCCACCACGCGCTCCTGGAGAATGACCGTCAGGGGCTCAAATGGGGTCTGATACTGACCATTGCGCTTGGTCTGGCGTTTACCTGCGTGCAGGCGTTCGAATACAGCCACGCAGCTTTCGATTTCAGCGGCAACGTCTACGGCGCCACCTTCTTCATGGCGACCGGTTTTCACGGTTTCCATGTCATCATCGGCACGACCTTTCTGATCGTGTGCCTGATCCGCGCATATCTCGGTCATTTCACCCCGACGCAACATCTCGGCTTCGAGTTCGCTGCCTGGTACTGGCATTTCGTGGACGTGATCTGGATCTTCCTGTTCGCCTGCATCTATGTGTGGGGGTCGGGTGGTGAAGGTGCGGCGCACGCTGCCGGCCACTAGGTGCGGCGGATCACGGCAGCTTATCCCCGCTCCCCCCTTCAGTGAGCCGACATCGGGTTGCGGCATGTGCGCTGCCTCGATCATGGAGGCGAGCGCGCTGCCTTGAGTAATGGCCCCCGCAGGCCGGAAGGCAATCGACGGGGCATGATCGCAAGACCTGGGCAATGATGCCCTGATTCATCGTCAAGCCTTGAAATTGATACGCAGCCAAACTCGCGCCTGACCTTGGATGCTGTCGAGCGTGCTTCGTGCTGCGACGGGCGCGACTGGAGGCCGGTCATGGCGGACTATGACGCGATCGTCATCGGCACCGGGCAAGCGGGTCCCGCCCTGACCCGTCGGCTGGCGGCTGCAGGCTGGAAAGTCGCCATCATCGAACGCAAGCTTTTTGGCGGTACCTGCATCAATACTGGCTGCACCCCGACGAAGACGCTGATCGCGAGCGGACAGGCGGCGCACCTCGCACGCCGCGCAGCGGAATATGGCGTGACTCTCGGCGGTGCGGTGAGCGTCGATATGAAGGCGGTGAAGGCACGCAAGGATGCCATCACCGGCGTGTCGCGCATGGCCGTAGAGCGATCCCTAAGAACGCTCAACGGCTGCACCGTCTATGAGGGCCACGCCAGATTTATTGGACCGAGGGAGATCAAGGTCGCCAATGAGGTGCTCAGGGCTGATAAGATCTTCATCAATGTAGGCGGACGAGCCTTGATTCCGGCGATCCCGGGTCTCGACCAAATTTCCTACCTGACCAACAGCTCGATGGTGAACGTCGATTTTTTGCCCCCGCATCTGATTGTCCTCGGCGGCAGCTATATCGGCCTCGAATTTGCGCAGCTCTATCGCCGTTTCGGAAGCGGAGTGACGGTCATCGAGTCCGCGCCGCGTCTCATCGCCCGCGAGGATGAGGATGTCTCGCGCGCCATTGCCGAGATTTTCAGGGCGGAGAACATCGACATCCGCGTCGGCAGCAAAGTTGTCGCGGTGAAAAAGAGCGACGCCAACATCGTGGCGACGATCGAAACTGAGGGCGCGAAGTCCGAGATTGAGGGCTCTCATCTATTGTTGGCCGTCGGCCGGAGACCAAACACGGACGATCTTGGCCTGGAGCATGCCGGCGTCATCACGGATTCGCGGGGTTATATCGAGGTCGACGATCAGCTGCGCACCAATGTGCCCGGCATTTGGGCCCTGGGCGACTGCAATGGCCGCGGGGCCTTCACCCACACCTCCTACAATGATTTTGAGATCGTTGCGGCGAACCTTCTGGATAACGATCAGCGGCGGGTGACCGACCGTGTGACCGCTTACGCACTCTACATCGACCCGCCGCTGGGTCGCGCCGGGATGACGGAGGCGGAGGTCCGGAAATCTGGCCGGCCGGCGCTGATCGCGACGATGGCTATGGAAGATGTGAGCCGCGCATATGAGAAGGGCGAGACCAAGGGGTTCATGAAGATCCTGGTCGATCGGGAGACCAAGCAGATCCTTGGGGCGTCCCTGCTGGGACTTTCAGGCGACGAGGTCATTCATTGCATACTCGATACGATGTATGCCAAGGCGCCTTCCACGGTCCTGCAGCGAGCAATGCACATTCATCCTACGGTTTCGGAGTTCATCCCGGCCATGATGGAGGAGCTCGTGCCTCTGCAGTAAGATTGGGAGTGGGCCATCTTGATATTGCGTGGTCGGCCCTTGAGAAACGCCGCGCCACTCGCCATTTTGTGGTTATGGCGTCCCAGATAGGTTGAACGTGACCCAACCCACCGACACTCCTCCATCTCCCATCGTGGCCGGACTCCTGGGACGCTGTCCGCGTTGCGGCAAAGGCCGCCTGTTTCAGGGGTTTCTTACTTTGCGTCCACGGTGCGAGTCCTGCGGCCTCGACTTTTCCTTCGTCGATTCGGCCGACGGGCCGGCTTTTTTCGTTATGTTCTTTTCCGGATTTGTTGTTGCGGGCTCGGCCTTGGCCGTCGAAATCCTCTACGCGCCTCCGTACTGGGTTCATGCGCTCCTGTGGGGGCCGCTCATCTTGATCACGGCGGTGTTGCCATTGCGTCCCGTCAAAGGGCTCCTGATCGCGTTGCAATACCATAACAAGGCCGAGGAAGGCCGCTTCCATGGCGGTGAAGCATCGTGACGACCGCGCCGACACGGCGCATCCGAGGCGGTCTTGCAGTCCCGACCTTGTTCGCGATCGCGGCATTCGTAACGTTCATCGGGCTCGGCACGTGGCAAATCCAGCGCAAGGCCTGGAAGGAAGCGCTGATCGAAACACTTGAGCAGCGTCTTTCGGCGCCACCGACCGAACTCCCGCCGCGCGAACGATGGACTAGGCTTGATCCCGCTGACCATGAGTTCAGTCATGTTAAATTCTCCGCCGCGTTCCTTTCGGGAACCGAGGCGCTTGTCTACGCTGGTGGGTCGGCCTTGCGCAGCGATGTGTCGGGACCCGGCTATTGGGTTTTGGCGCCTGCCCGCCTCGTCGCCAGCGGAATAGTTGTCGTCAATCGTGGTTTCGTCCCCGAGGGTCGCCAGGAGTCGGCGGTTCACGGCGCGGACCAGACCGTCGGCATTGTCGACATGGTCGGGGTGATGCGGTGGCCGCAACCCCGCGGCGCTTTCTCGCCACCTGACGAGCCCCAGCGAAATCTATGGTTCGTGCGCGATCCGGCGGCGATCGCATCCGCCAAGGGCTGGGGCGACGTGGCCCCGTTCTTTATCGAATTGGAAAGTCCACAGCCCCCAAGCGGCCTGCCGCGCGCCGGGAGACTCAACGTGAACCTGCGTAACGAACATTTGCAATATGCGCTCACCTGGTATGGGCTCGCCCTCGTGGTGGTGGTGATGTTTGCGTTCTGGGTTCGCGGGCGCGGTCAATCCGCGCCGCGGGCATGAGCCGCGTGCAAGCGCGTTCTTGTGGAAGTCGACCCTTCCCACTATGTTCACGCCGTTGCCGCTCGCGCGCCTTGCGGTCTGCCGGGAAGCGTAGTGAATTCAATAGGTTATGTGGTCTATCCGTTGGGCAGTGGATGCCCAGCGCGCCGGCGGCGTAGCCTCAAGCGGAGCCCAGTCCGTGCGCTATATCTCCACCAGGGGCGAAGCCCCGCCGCTCGGCTTCGTCGAGGCAACGCTAGCGGGGCTGGCGCGCGACGGTGGCCTTTACGTTCCCGAAACTTGGCCCCGGCTCGATACCGAGACGATAGCGAGCTTTGCCGGCCGCCCCTATGCGGAGGTTGCGGTCGAGGTCGTTCGTCCTTTCGTCGGTGACGCCATTGCCGAGCACGATCTGGGCCGCATGACGCGCGAAGCCTACGGTCATTTTCGCCATCCGGCGGTAGCCCCGTTGGTCCAATTCGGCGTGAGCGATTTCATCCTCGAACTGTTTCATGGGCCGACGCTCGCGTTCAAGGATCTGGCGATGCAACTCCTTGGCCGGCTCATGGATCAGATGCTCACGGCTCGGGGAGAACGCACGACTATCGTGGTTGCAACCTCAGGCGACACCGGCGGCGCCGCGATCGAGGCATTTCGCGGTAGCGCCCGAGTCGATCTCTTCGTGCTTTTTCCGCAAGGGCGGATTTCCGAGGTGCAGAGGCGCATGATGACGAGCGTCGAGGACGATCACGTCCACGCCCTGGCGATCGAAGGCACGTTCGACGACTGTCAGGCGATCGTGAAAAGCATGTTCAATCATCATGCCTTTCGCGATCAGGCGCGACTCTCGGGCGTGAATTCCATCAACTGGGCGCGCATCGTCGCACAGGTCGTCTACTACTTTACCGCAGCGGTCGCGCTCGGCGCACCGCGCCGCAAGGTCGCCTTCACCATTCCGACGGGCAATTTCGGCGACGCGTATGCGGGTTACGTCGCGCTCTGCATGGGGTTGCCCATCGATCGGCTGGTGATCGCCACCAACGTCAACGATATCCTGGCCCGTACGATGGCGACCGGCAGCTATGATCTGCGAGAGGTCGTGGCTACTTCTTCACCATCCATGGATATCCAGGTGGCGTCGAATTTCGAGCGGTTGCTGTTTGACGTGTATGGCCGTGATGGGGGGGCGGTACGTCAGCTGATGGCTTCACTCGCTCAATCGCGGCAGTTCGCTCTGTCGGAGCATGCGCTCTCTGGCATGCGCGCAGCATTCTCCGCCGACCGCGCCGACGAAGAGGAAACGGCGGCGACGATCCGCACCATGCTCCGAGAGACCGGTCATTTTATCGATCCGCATACCGCCGTCGGCGTCGCGGTCGCCGAGAAGGAAAATCGCGATCCTTCGGTTCCGATGGTGGTGCTGGGGACGGCCCATCCGGCCAAGTTTCCCGACGCCGTCGAGGCAGCCTGCGGGGTCCGGCCGGCGCTGCCTCAATGGCTTGCCGGGCTCGATCAGCGGCCGGAGCGTGTCACCACCTTGCCGGTCGATCCGAGGGCGGTCGAGCGTCATATTCTGTCTGTCAGTCGCGCCGCACACGAGGGAGCCGCCGCATGAGCGTCGAAGTCACGCGTCTTTCTACCGGGCTTTCGATCGTAACGGACGCGATGCCGCATTTGGAAACAGCCTCGCTCGGCGTCTGGGTCGGTTCCGGCAGTCGCGACGAGCGACCGGATGAGCATGGGATATCGCACCTGCTCGAGCACATGGCCTTCAAAGGCACGTCCCGGCGTTCTGCGCGTCAAATCGCCGAGGAGATAGAAGCGGTTGGCGGCGACCTCAATGCCGCGACCTCGGTCGAGACGACCGCCTACTACGCACGTGTTCTGCGAGCCCACGTGCCGCTCGCGCTTGATGTGCTGTCCGACATCCTGGCTGATCCGACGTTCGATCCTGAGGAACTCCGGCGCGAGCAGAACGTCATCGTGCAGGAGATCGGCGCCGCCGAGGACACGCCGGACGATCTGATTTGGGACAGGTTGCAAGAGACGGCCTTTGCTGGTCAGCCGATCGGCCGTTCAATTCTCGGCACGCCAGCAACTGTGCGATCGTTCGATCGCACGCGGCTTGCTGCATATCTCACGCGCAACTATCGCGGGCCCGACATGGTGATCGCGGCAGCGGGCGCGGTGGAGCATCACGCGGTCGTGGCTGAGGTGGAGCGATTGTTCGGACATTTCACCGGCCCGCGCGCGCCGACGCCTGAGCCAGCACGTTTCGTCGGCGGCTCACTGATCGAGAAGCGAGATCTGGAGCAGGTGCATATCGCGCTCGCCATGGACGGTGTGCCGCAGCGGGATCCCCACCTCTTCAGCCTGCAGGTCTTCACCAGCGTGCTCGGCGGGGGCATGTCCTCGCGCCTGTTCCAGGAAGTGCGCGAACAGCGCGGCCTCTGCTACACGATCTACGCATTCCATGCGCCGTATTCGGACACAGGAATGTTCGGCCTCTACGCGGGGACCGATGCAGCCGATGTGGCCGAGTTGATGCGTGTCGTCGTCGGCGAGATCAATAGCGCCGCCGAGACCATCGACGAGGCGGAAGTCGCGCGGGCAAAAGCACAGATGAAGGCCGGATTGCTCATGGCACTGGAGAGTTCCAGCGCGCGTGCCGAGCAGCTTGCGCGCCAGCTGCTTCATTGGGGTCGTCCTATTCCGCTCGACGAGCTCGTTGGAAAAATTGAAGCCGTGACGGTTGAGAGCACGCGTGCCGCTGGCCGCGCCCTGATCGCGCGTGGACGTCCCGCCGTCGCCGCGCTCGGCCCCGGTGGTGGGCTTGAAAGTGCTGCTCTGATCGCCGACAGTCTCGTTCGCCGGGCCGCCTGAAGCCGGATGACTGACGCTGGACGACGGGGTACACAAAGAGCAATCCGTTGCTAGTCGTCCGACGTCCGTTGCTCGCCGGCTGATCACGATGGCCTTCTTCCGCACGGTAAGCTTGTCCGACCTTATGCCCGCGATCACGGGCGAAGGGGTGGTGCTGCGGGCGCCCCAGATGTCCGACTATGCCGAATGGGCGGCCCTGCGCGAGGCAAGTCGTGACTTCCTCACTCCCTGGGAGCCTGCCTGGCCGGCCGACGACCTCACCCGTTCGTCCTTTCGCCGTCGCATCAAGCGTTATTCTGAAGACCAGCGCAGCGATCTTGCTTATGCATTCTTCGTTTTTCGCAAGCATGACGACGTTCTTGTGGGTGGGCTGACGCTCGCCAACATTCGCCGGGGGTGCGCACAGGCGGGCAGCCTGGGCTATTGGATGGGGGCGGCCTATGCGCGCCAAGGCCATATGACCGCTGCCGTCAGCGCAGTCATCCCTTTTGCCTTTGGCACCCTGAAGCTTCACCGGATCGAAGCCGCGTGCATCCCGGCCAACGTCGCGTCGGTCCGGCTGCTGGAAAAAACCGGGTTCAAGCGCGAGGGCTTTGCGCGGCAATATCTCTGCATCGATGGCGCCTGGCAGGACCACCTGCTGTACGCCCGGATCAGGGACGACCCGTCACCCTGACCCCCGACCGCCTTGGGGTCGCCATGGTTTGGTTGATATAAGGCGCGCAGAGGGAAGCCTTCGTCGGTAAAACTCGAGTTATTTCAATGCGTCCGGGGCGTGACGACAAGCAAATGCGCGGCGGGGGCCGAGCATTAGCATCGCTGATCGGTGCGACGATCCTGTCTGGCTGCTCATTGGCCTCCAGCATCGGATCGTCCGATACCGTGTCCTCGATCAGCAATCGATTCGCTGGCCTGTTCTCCAGCGCCAAGCCGGGTGTCACCCAGCCGGCATCGCCGACGCCGTCATCACCGGACATCGAGTGCCCGGGAGTCGACATTCGCACCGGGGCATCCACGTTGGAAATCGCCGCAAAGACCGGCCAAGCGACCGCGGCCGATCTGCGCTACCAACTCTCCTTCGGCCAGACCGCCCGTGAATGCCTGGTCCTGGGGGGGGTGATGACGATCAAGGTAGGCGTTCAGGGTCGGGTCATACTCGGACCGATGGGAAGCCCGGGCCAAGTCGGCGTGCCGCTGCGCTATGCGGTCGTTCGCGAAGGACCGGAGCCCAAGACGATTGTGACCAAGTTCAAGCGGCTCCCTGTGACCGTTGGCCCCGATCAAACCCACGTCCAATTCGTCGATGTCGAGGAAGGCCTGTCCTTTCCGGTGCCGCCGCGTTCGGAAATCGACGCTTACGTCATCTATGTCGGGTTTGATGAGATCGGCGACAAGAACGAGAAGAAGCCGGCGAAAAGCGCGAAAAAGCTCGCGCCGCGGCAGCAATAAAGCCCGACGACATCAGCTACCAGTTGCCAAGGGCGACCGCGGGTGCGTCTTGGATGTCGTAGGTTGCGACAACACTATCAGTTGCCCGTGCGGCCATAAGAATCGCGCGCAAGTGCAGAAAAACCGGACACCGCGTCGTTGCAGAGATTCTCTGCTAGGCTCTTAGCTGCGCTGGGAACAGGCTAGTTGAGCTGGCCCTTCAGGTCCGCGATACCTTTGCCGATCAGATCATCGGCGACCTTGCCTTTGACGGTATGCGTCAAAATCCTTTCGGCGGCGGCAACGGCAGCTTCGGCGGCGGCCGAGCGCACGTCGGCAAGCGCCTGCGCTTCGGCCTGAGAAATCTTGCTTTCGGCCATCTTGGTGTGCCGCTCGACGAATTCCTGGAGCTTGGTTTCCGCCTCGGCGGCAAGCCGCCCGGCCTCGGCCTCGGCGCTGGCGATGATCGCTTGCGCCTCGTGCTCGGCTTCCTGCAGCTTGCGTTGGTAGCTGGCCAACAAGGCCTCCGCTTCCGCCTTGAGACGGCGCGCCTCTTCGAGTTCCGCCTTGATGCGATCCCGGCGGTCGTCGATGCTCTTCACCATCCGCTTGTGCACCTGGAAATAGCCGAGCACGCCAACGAAAATGACGAAGGCTACGGCCACCCAAAATTCGGCTTCGAACATCGGTCTTCTCAGCGCTTGAGCACGTTCCTGACGGCTTCGGTGACCTCGTCGTTCGCCGGCGTGATCCCGGCTAGCCGCTGGACGATGGCGGGTGCAGTGTCGCTCGCAATGCCTTGCACGTTCGCCATCGCGGCCGATCGGGTCGCGGCAATTGTCTTCTCGGCTTCGGCGATGCGGGCTTGGAGCTTCGCATCCACCTCTTTGCGCCGAGCTTCGGCTGCTCTCGCCGCTTTTTCGCGGGTCTCATTGGCGAGCGTTTGTGCGCGCCCGCGCGCCTCGGCCAACGCCTTCTCGTTCGCTGCGATGGCGGCGTCGGATTCGCCCTTAAGCTGCTGCGCCGCCGCAAGGTCGCTCTCGATGCGCTGGCGGCGCGCCGCGAGGATCGAGCCGACGCGCGGCAACGCGATCCGCGACATCAGAAGGTAGAGAGCAATAAAGGCCAACGCGAACCAGAACAACTGCGACGCGAAGGTCTGTGCGTCGAACGGCGGAAACCCGCGACCATGCTCGCTTCCCGGAATATGCTCCACCGTTGCAACCGACTGCGCGCTCTTTTGTGCCATCGACAACTCCGGACCTTACGCGGCGGCGCGAAGCCGCCCGCGCTGGGTCATCGTCCGATGTTAGAGGGCGAACAGCAGCAGCAGGGCGATCAACAGCGAGAAGATGCCGAGGGCCTCGGTCACTGCGAACCCGAAAATCAAGTTGCCAAACTGTCCCTGCGCGGCGGAAGGGTTGCGCAAGGCGGCAGCGAGGTAATGGCCAAAGATCGTGCCGACGCCCACGCCGGCGCCGCCCATGCCGATACAGGCAATACCAGCACCGATCATTTTTGCGGCTTGAGGATCCATGAGGAAGCTCCTTTCGAGGTTGACGAAGGCCGGTTAGTGGCCGGGATGGATCGCATCGTTGAGGTAGATGCAAGTAAGGATTGCGAAGACGTAGGCTTGCAGGAATGCGACCAGCAGTTCGAGCGCGGTCAGCGCGACGGTGAGGCCGAGCGGCAGCACCGCTCCAAGCCAGCCGAGGAAGCCGAGCGCACCCAGCATGGTCACGAAGCCGCCGAACACTTTCAGGGTGATATGGCCGGCAAGCATGTTCGCGAAAAGTCGAACGCTGTGGGAGACCGGGCGAGAAAGGAACGACAGCACCTCGATGAACGTCACGAGGGGCAGAATGTAAATCGGGATTCCGCTCGGTACGAACAGCTTGAAGAAGCGCAGGCCGTTTTTCCAAAAGCCATAGATTATGACCGTGAAAAAGACGAGCAGAGCCAGTGAAACCGTAATGATGATGTGGCTGGTGACCGTGAAGGTATAGGGAATGATGCCGATCACGTTCAGCACCAGGATGAACATAAACAGCGAGAACACCAGGGGAAAAAATTTCATGCCCTCGGCGCCGGCAGTGCTCCGCAACGTCGTCTCGACGAATTCGTAGGACATTTCGGCGATCGCTTGCAGCCGTCCAGGGACGAGCGCGCGCGAACTGGTGGCGCCGAGCATCAATAGCAGGATCAGGAGAAGCCCGATCAGCATGAATAGCGCTGAATTCGTAAAGGCGATTTCCATCCCGCCGATGCGGGCAATCGGAAACAGATTTTTGATCTCAAACTGGTGGATGGGATCCATGACCAGCCTTCGCCGTGCGCTCAATCAGCAAGCGCGGTTTCTTCATCGATTCGAATCGGGTGGGTCCAAAGTTTTGGTCGGAACCACCCCCGCTGCCCGCATCACGTTGAGCACGCCCGCAGCGAAGCCGAGCAGCAAAAAAACAATCATTCCCCAGGGCGAGATGCCCAGCCAGCGATCGATCACCCAGCCGACCCCCGCGCCGACTAGGACTCCGGCCACGAGCTCGGTCGAGAGCCGAAAGCCACGGGCGATCGCCGACGGATCGGCGGTCGGAGGTTGACCCGAGATACTTTCGGAGGGACGGTCGGGATGAACGTGGCCGAGCCGTTCGCCGAGGCGCTTGAACCTTGCGGAGAGCGCCGCCTCGTCAGGTAGAGGTTGTTTGCGATCGCCTCTTTCGCGTGCGTCGTCGGCCATGCTTTCGACACCCGCGACGGTTCAGGCAAGATCGCAACACTTCCGCCGCCCAAGGCGCGCGGACCATACTGACTGGGTTGTTACGAGTCAAGAATCCGCGTGCTTAGGTAAGCCCATGGGAATAAAAACGAATCACCCGCTGGGTCGAGAATGCCACAAGCTGGCTTGGCCGGTTCCAAGGGTGTCTCGGGACGGTTTTCGGCGCCTGATGGCGCCGGTATGTTGCCATTCCTGCGTCGAGCGCAGTGATGGTAATCTTCGGACCCCTTCAACTCGCACGGCGGGCACCGTTGATGACCTGCCGCAGAAACCTCGCCCAGCGTGGCGACGCAGGAGCGATTCATGATCCGCATGGCTCTCTTCACCGCGGCCGGGCTCGCCCTCATGGGGCCTGTGGCTTTGGCCCAAAGCCCGCCTCCAGAAGCGGCCGACTCCCGCTACACCTTCCACCGCGTCGATGAAGGATATGTGCGGCTTGACGGACGGACCGGCCAAGTCTCGCTTTGCGCCCAGCGCCCGGTTGGATGGGCATGTCAGGCGATGCCGGATGAGCGGGCGGCGCTGGAGGCGGAAATCGCGCGTCTTCAGGGCGAGAGCGCCGCACTTAAGAAAGAGCTCATTGCGCGCAATCTGCCACTTCCCCGTGCCGTCAAGCCCGAAGCTCCAGCTGCCAAAGAGGAACCGCCGCGGCTTCAATTGCCCAGTGACGCCGATCTCAACAAAGTGGTCAACTTCTTCGAGAAAATATGGCGCCGCTTCGTCGAGGTGATAGTGACGCTGCAGAAGGACATCCAGAACAAGACCTGATGCAGTGCGTGCGGGCTCGCTGTGAGCGTTTCGTTGTCTCCCATCGTCAGCGTTGCCGCCGAGGTCATCGCCACGGCGAAAGTGATCGTAGACACCCGTGGTCAAGGCTTCACAGAGATCACGCGCGAAGCGTCAAGGTTCGTCACCGAAGCCAAGGCCAAGGATGGCGCGCTTTTGCTTTTCGTACGTCATACGTCGGCGTCGCTCGTCATCCAGGAAAATGCCGATCCTGACGTGCGGACCGACCTCGCGGCCGCGCTCGATCGCTTTGCCCCGGTCGATGCCGGCTGGGTCCACGACGTCGAAGGGCCCGATGACATGCCAGCACATGTCAAGGCCATGCTTACCGGCGTATCGCTGCATGTTCCGGTGATCGATGGCGCGCTCGCCCTCGGCACTTGGCAGGGTATCTATGTCGCCGAGCACCGCGTCCGACCGCACCGGCGCGAAATCATGCTGCAATTCATCGGCAGCAGGCGGTGATCCCGACGGCGGTCATTAGGGGCGGCACGGATCGCGGACAGAGACGGTCACGCGGCGGACGAAAAGCTCTGCCTCGTCAGCGCCCGTGCGCCCCGGCACACTCGTTTATCCGAGGGGCCGATTGCTGAACGAAGAACCGCATGCGGCGATTCGTCCGGCGGTCGCCACGAAGGGGACCAAGACCGGTGTCCAACGTGGTGCTGAGAATGGGATGGGCGGGATCGACCATGTTGAAACTGTGGTATGGTGGTGGGGCATCGTCCATATGCGGTCTAAGAACCAACTCTGAACGGAGGTGAAGGGGGTGGGTGAATCGGCACGATTGGTCATTGCGGACGACCATCCGCTGTTTCGCGGGGCCTTGCGCGAAGCAGTCTCGGGCCTGTTCGAGAACGTCGAGATTGCCGAGGCTGGCTCTTTCGACGATGTGGCGAAGCTGCTCGAGCACGGTGGAGAAGTCGATCTCATCCTACTCGATCTGACTATGCCCGGGGTGCGCGGATTCTCCGGCCTCATGTACCTGCGAGCACAGTATCCAAGCATTCCGATCGTCGTCGTCTCCGCCAATGACGACCCCGGTGTCATCCGTCGCTGCATGGACTTCGGGGCGTTGGGTTTCATCCCCAAGACGCTTGGCATCGAGGCGATGCGCGGAGCGATCGCCCGAGTGTTCGAGGGGGGCATTTGGACGCCGGCCGATATCGATCTGGGCGCCGGCTCGGATGCCGAGACCGCGGAGTTGATGGCAAGGCTTGCTTCGTTGACGCCGCAGCAAGTGCGCGTATTGATGATGTTGTCGGAGGGCCTGCTCAACAAGCAGATTGCGTACGAACTCGGCGTCTCGGAGGCAACCGTCAAAGCGCATGTCTCTGCGATACTGCAAAAGCTCGGCGTTGAGAGCCGCACGCAAGCCGTGATCGCCGCGTCGAAAATCGAGCTTGGACAATGGCCGCAAATCGCAAGCGTCGGGCATTGATTTGTCTGGCTTTCCGCGGGGGTCATCCTTTCGTGCCTCTGCATTAGGCGACGACCAGGCGGCGGTGGGATTGGCGAAGGACATCACCATCCACCACTTGTCTCTGCAGCCGATCGAGGCGATCGGATCTGGCGGTGTGCAAACGGCACCTACCTCGATTGCGATGGACAAAGCGGGGCGATGGGCTGGGGCCTGTTCCGGCAGGGATTGCTGATTCTCGTAGAGGTGACGCGGTTAGCAGGCGCCCGCACGTGGCTACTCTGCTGCCACGACACGATGCATGCGCCATTGTGTCAGCAGCGCGCGTAATGCGGCCGGCTTTACCGGCTTGTTGAGCAACTGGAGGTCGTTCGCGCGGGCGTCCTCGCGCACATGCGGGCTTCGATCGGCTGTAATCAGGATTGCCGTGAGATTGGCACCGAAACGTCGACGCAGCTCTTTGATGGCTGTGATGCCGTCGCCGTCGTCGAGGTGATAATCGACCAGAAGGCCATCAGGCGAAGCATCAGCCTCTGCCATGACGGCAATGGCGGCCGCTAGATCCGGCGCCTTGAAGACCCGGCATCCCCAGCCTCCGAGCAACGTTTCCATGCCGTCGAGAATCGTCAAGTCATTGTCGATGCACAGAACGGTGATGCCCGAGAGTTGCACGCGGTCAACCTCCCGGACTACGCGTTGATGCTGTCTTAGAGGAACCGCTGTGGAGCGCGGCACCTCGACGGAGAAGTGTGATCCGCGACCAACCGTCGACACGACTCCGATCTTGTAGTCGAGAACGCGGGCGATACGTTCTACGATTGAAAGACCGAGGCCCAAGCCCCTTGCCACCTTGGCACCTTGGTCGAGGCGGTGGAATTCCTGGAAAATTGCCCGCTTCTTGGATGATGGAATACCGAGGCCGGTATCGTAAACGTCGATCCGGAGTCGGCGCCTGCGACGGCGACATCCAACGAGCACGCGACCCCGCGGCGTGTATTTGATGGCGTTGGAGATCAAATTCTGGAGCAGCCGGCGCAACAAGCGTCGATCGGATTCCACGGCGAGCGAACAAGATACGAATTGCAGTCTAAGCCCACGCTCTTGTGCGAGCGGCATGAACTCGACTTCGAGCTGGCGCAGAAGCTCGTCCATGCGAAAGCTCGCGATTTCCGGCTTCATAGCGCCGGTATCGAGACGCGAAATGTCGAGCAGCGCCCCGAATATTTCTTCAACCGCATCGAGGGAGGCGTCGATATTGCCGACCAGCTGGGAATCATTGCCGCCGCCTTGCCGTTCGACCAGGCTGGTGACGTAGAGGCGCGCGGCGTTGAGCGGCTGCAAGATGTCGTGGCTTGCCGCGGCGAGAAATCGGGTCTTGGAGATGTTGGCTTGTTCGGCCTCGCCTTTGGCGCGGCCGAGCTCGGTGTTGAGGCGCGTCAATTCTTCCGTGCGCTCCCGTACCCGCCGCTCCAGCGATTCGTTGGCGCGCTCGAGCTCCTCTGCTGCTTTGACACTCGGCGTGATGTCGGTGAAGGTCGTGACGATGCCGCCGTCCGGCATCGGGTTGGCGCGCACTTCCATGACCAGATCGCGCTCGGCGAACCGCTCCAAAAACGGCTCGCTACTGGCCACGTAACGCGCAAGCCGTTCGCGCACGAGCACGTCGGCTTCGTCTCTGTCGGAGGCGCTGTGCTCGGCGTGGAAGCGCAAGAGATGATCCAGCGGGGTCCCAACGCGGGTCAGCTGCGGCGGCAATGCGAGAATCTCGCCGAACTGGCGATTCCAGCACACGAGGTGCAGGTTCTTGTCGAACACCGCAATGCCCTGCCGCACATGGTCGAGTGCGGTCTGCAAAATCTCACGATTGTAATGGATCGCCGCATTGGCATCGTCGAGAAGCTTGAGGGCTGCCTTGGTCGACACTGTCCGCTTGCGCAGCAGCAGCGAGAGCACGAGACGTGACGAGGCCGCGCCAATCGCCGAAGCCAGCAGATGCTCGGCATAGCGCAGAAGCTCGAAGTCCGCCTCGGCCTTCAGATCGACGCTGATGCCCCGCGTCAGGGCGTAGCTGTCGAAGGAGGTCCGTGTGCGCTCCTCGCCGAGATAGCGCGCGACGGTGGTGACCAATTCCTCGATCGTCACCGAGGAGCGCCAGAGCCGGAAACTCGGGGGGATCGGAGTCAACTGCGAGGGGACGAACAAGTCAGCTTGCACTCGTTCGATCGAGGCGGGCACTCGTCCGAGCGAGAACACCACGTACGCCGACACATTGAGCAACAGGCTCCAGATCACACCGTGCGCGAGCGGCGGCAGATCGAGCCCGATGAGCGCCTCCGGCCGCAGCAGAGCTAGCCCCCAAGGCCCCTGCGCAAGCAGGCTGTGGCCGACGATGCCGGCGTCCGCCAAGCTGGGCAACAGCAGCGTATACGCCCAGATCAGGATACCGACCGTCATCCCCGCCAGCGCGCCACGCGCGGTGCCGCGCCGCCAGATCAGGCCGCCGAAGAAAGCGGGCGCGAGCTGGGCGATAGCGGCGAATGACAGAAGCCCGATCGAGGCGAGCTGCGCCTCGCCGGCCAAGCGGTAGTACACGTAAGCAAGAAATAGGATGACGAAGATTGCCATCCGCCGCACGATAAGCAGCAGGCCTCCGACATCATCACGCCCGGTGATCAGCGCTACACGCCGCTGCAGCACGAGCGGCATGACAATGTCATTGGATACCATAATGGCGAGCGCGACCGATTCGACGATCACCATGGCGGTGGCCGCCGACAGCCCGCCGACAAAAGCCGCGATCGTGAACAGGTCGGAATGCGCAGCCAGGGGCAACGCCAAAACGAACATGTCGCTATCGACCTGGCCGGGGGCGAATGTCAGCAGACCAGCCAATGCGATCGGTATGACGAACAGGTTGATCAGCACCAGATAGAGCGGGAACAGCCAGGATGCCCGCCTGATCTCAGCCTCGCTGTTGTTCTCGACGACCGTGACGTGGAACTGACGCGGTAAAAGTACGATGGCGAACAGCGAGAGGAGCGTCATCGCGAGAAGAGTGCCGATCACGGGTTCGCGTGTGAGCACGGCGGCGGTATCCGGGCGCTCGAGAGCTCGAGCAAACAGACTGAGCGGCCCATCGAACATCCAGAACGTGACAAATATCCCGACACCGACGAAAGCCACGAGCTTGACGATGGATTCAGTTGCGATCGCCAGCATCAATCCGTCCTGATGCTCGGTCGCGTCGATGTGGCGTGTGCCAAACAACACGGCGAAGATGGCCATGGCCACGGCCACGTACAGCGCGATGTCGCCCAATACCGGTTGCATCGTTCCACTCGCGGGACCGATATGGACAAGGATCGTGGTAAGCGAGGATGAGACTGCCTTTAGCTGAAGCGCGATATACGGGATGGTCCCGATGATCGCGATCAGAGCCACGGCGGCGGCGACCGTTTGGGCCTTGCCATAGCGCGCGGCAATAAAGTCGGCGATCGATGTGATGTTCTGTGTCTTGGCGAGGCGCACGATGCGCATGATGATCGGGGAGCAAAATCCGATCATGAGGATGGGGCCCACATAGATCGTCAGGAAGTCATAACCGGTGCGCGAGGCGAGGCCTACCGACCCGAAAAACGTCCAGGACGTGCAGTAGATTGCGAGTGAGAGCGGATAGATGAAGAGCCGCGAACGGCCCATGCGACCAAACCGCCGCGTCCGGTCACCATAGCTTGCGACCACGAACAAGAGTCCGATATAGCCGAGCGCAAAGGCGATAACGATCCAGCCTTGCAGCATGGTGAGTCCGTGGCCTTTCGGGGCGCGTCGCCCAACAATCTCACTCTATCGCAGGAAGGGGCAGGGGAGAATATCGGCGCATGCCGCGTCCGAGCCCTGGGCCTGCCAGAACGGCCCCGGCGGCCTCGAGACCGCCGCCGCGGCATCGCGGGAGCATCTGTCCAGAGCGGCCTGCAACAAAGAAGGAGCCGGCCGCTGCCGATCCGGCGCCTCGTCCCCGCGGCGCCATTTGACGCCGTAGACGGCACGCGGCATTGATCCACTGATGAGAGCGGACGGCAAGACGCTTGCTCATGCGGCCCAACCGTCCGGGACCTATCGATGCTGTCTTCCTTTCCCTCACAAACCGAACTCGTACAGATTGCAGAGACGGCCCTCATCGCGACCGTGGGCGGCGTGGGCTTTTATCTGATCGGGTTTCCCGGCGGACTGGTCTCGGGCTCGATGCTGGCGGTCGCGATCGCCGCGCTGGCGGGTCGTCCCATGAAGATACCCATGCCGATGGCGCGCGTGTGCTTTGTTCTGGTCGGTATCCTACTTGGAGCGGTGGTCACGCCGGACACGCTCAATGGAATCGCGGCTTGGCCGCTCAGTGTCGCGCTTTTGGTGATCGCGGCGATCTGCATGATGACCGCTACCGCCTTTTACCTGCGCGCGGTGCACGGCTGGGATCCGCTATCGGCGTTGCTCGGCGCCAGTCCGGGCTCGATGGCGCAAGTGATGGCGCTCTCGGCGGAATTCAAGGCCGATGTGCGCGGTATCGCCATCGTGCACGTGATGCGCGTACTGTTGATCGTGCTCGGTTTGCCGGCGGGACTGGCGCTGTTCGGCTCAACCGTGGAGCCGGTGGTTTCGACACGCGGCGTGTCGGAGACCTCGTTGGTCGAGCTTGTGGCGCTCGTGACGATATCGACCCTTGCGGCGATCGCCATGTTGCGCGTTCGATTTCCCGGTGGCCTGCTGTTCGGCGCCATGGCCGGTTCGGGACTTCTTCACGGGACCGGCTTGGTCCATGTTTCACTCCCATGGTGGGCCGGCGGTGCTGCCGTGCTTACCCTCGGAGCGGTCGCGGGCGCGAGATTCGCGAATACGAGTCCGCGAATGCTGCTGAGTTATCTCGGCGCGGCCTTCGGCTCATTCGCGGTCGCGGTCGCCGTTGCTGCATCGTTCGCCCTGATCGTGGTGGCACTCCTTCCGTTTCGGATCGCCGATGTCATTGTGGCATTCGCGCCGGGCGCGCAGGATACGATGATGGTGCTCGCACTGGCTCTGCATCTCGATCCCGTCTATGTCGGGGCGCACCATCTGGCCCGCTTCCTGGCTGTGAGCTTTTCGGTAGCCGTTGTCGCCCGCCGCCTCGTGCGCAAGCTGCCCCCGCCGCCGCGCCAGAGCTGGAAACGGCCGGGGCAGGGCACATTTGACGATTAAAGGTTTGCTTGATGTCCTGGCTTGACGCTGCTCGCCGGCTGCGCCGCTGGCGCAGCAGATCGCTGGATCACTCTACGATGCCAAGCGATATTACTCCGCGGCCAAGGCGCGATCCTTCAGCGGCAACTCGAGCCGTTCCCAGACATCGACCAAGGCTTCAGCTAGCGCATTGATTACCGCGTCCTCGTGATAGGGCGTCGGCGTGATGCGCAGACGTTCAGAACCCTTCGGCACGGTCGGGTAGTTAATCGGCTGGATGTAGATGCCGTATTCCGCGAGCAAGAGGTCGGTCGCCTCCTTGCACTTGTCAGGTTCGCCAACGAACACGGGCACGATGTGGGTGTCGTTCGGCATTACCGGAAGTCCGGCGGCGTTCAGCACTGATTTGACCCGCGCGGCGCGCTCCTGGTGGCGCTCCCGTTCGAAGCTCGAGGCCTTCAGATGCCGGATCGCCGCTGTGGCTGCAGCACAGATCGGGGGTGGCAGCGCGGTCGTGAAAATGAAGCCGGGGGCGTAACTGCGCACAGCATCGCACAGCGCTGAACTCGCCGTGATATAGCCTCCGAGACAGCCGAAAGCCTTGGCAAGCGTGCCCTCGATCACGTCGATGCGGGCCATTGTACCTTGCTGTTCGGCTTGACCGCCGCCGCGTGGCCCATACATGCCGACGGCGTGGACCTCATCGGCATAAGTCATGGCGCGATAACGTTCGGCGAGATCGCAGATTCGGTCGGTCGGCGCTACGTCGCCATCCATGGAATAGAGCGTCTCGAACACGATGAGCTTCGGCCGGCTCGGCTCAGCCGTGCGCAACAGGTCTTCGAGATGCGCCATGTCGTTGTGGCGGAAAATCTGCTTCTCGCATCTCGATTGGCGCACGCCCTCGATCATCGAATTGTGGTTCAACTCGTCCGAGAGAATCAGGCAGTTCGGCAGCAGTTTGGCGATCGTCGAGATGCCGGTTTCGTTGGACACATAACCAGAGGTGAAAACGAGAGCGGCCTCCTTGCCGTGGAGGTCTGCAAGCTCGCGCTCCAGGTCCACCAGCGGATGATTGGTGCCGGCGATGTTACGAGTACCCCCCGCACCGGTGCCCATGCGCGTCGCGGTTTCGACCATTGCTCCGATCACCTTCGGGTGCTGACCCATTCCCAGGTAATCATTGGAGCACCAGACGATCACGTCGCGCGGCCCATGCGGGGAGTGCCAGATCGCGCGCGGGAAGCGGCCGGCAAGCCGCTCCAGATCGGCGAAGACCCGATAACGGCGCTCATCCCGGAGCCGGGCGAGGGCATCGGCAAAATAGGCGTCGTAATTCATAGTTTGCTCCCCCCGGCAAAGAGGGGCCTTTTTTGGAACGCTCCCAAGCTCTTTTTTAGAGGGGTTCCAGGCCCTTTGTCGAGGCGATAATGGGCGCGTTGCAACGCCGCGGCAGGGCTAGGTCAGGCAGAAAAGGCAAATTTGCTCCAGCGGGCGTTTTTTCGGCGCCTCCGCCGTATGCCCGCCGCGCCTACGTTAAGCGCCGCTATTGCGGGTTGCGTCCGGTCACTTCGAAGGCAAAACGAAAACGTGGCAGGTCTTCGCCCGGATGATCGTCCGCATAGCTGAGTTGCGGGATATGAAAATCCAGCGGCCGCGTTTCCTTGCCCTTGTCGATCGTGGGATAGAGATCGATGAAACGCAAGCCGGCCTCGCCGGTCGCGTGGAGCAAAATTTCCACGTCGTCCAGGCTGTTGAAGGCGCAGGCGTAGCCGATGTAGTTGGTGTCGTAGACCGCCGTGGAGATATTGGCGGTCTCGGTCCAGCCCACCCCCCTTCAAGTGGATCTTGAAGGGGGGCCCGCAGGTCCTCGGTTCGCGTCAAGCGGCAGCGCATTTGGTGCGATCCAGTGCCTCGCCGTTTTCCGGCCGGCGCCTACATCCACCCAGAGGCCGTGCAACCCACCGAGATCGCCCGGGGTGTTGAAGCGGAATTTCACCGGTCGGCGGAGTCGGCTTTGCCCTCAGCGATGACCTTCGATGATTGCCGCCCCGTGAGCGCCGACAATCTCCTTTCCCCTCATCTCGCCAAGAACGTCGGTAAACCGAGCGGATGCGGTCTTCAAACGTGGCGTCCGGCTGGTGACTACACTAACATTCCATACGTTCACGGCGGTGCACCGGCCATGACGCCGGGCAATAGCGGGACTGTCTGCTGGCAGGGCACTCGGCAATGACCGAACGCATACATGGTCTGGAGCATGGTCTCACCAACTATGGCGATCGTGACTTCTCCCTCTATCTGCGCCGGTCATTTGCGCAATCAATGGGCTATTCGCGGGCGATGCTGGAAAAGCCTGTCGTCGGCATTGCCTATACGCCATCGGGCTTCAACAACTGCCATCGCCATTTCCCCGAACTGCTGGACGCCGTCAAACGCGGTGTGCTAGCGGCCGGCGCGCTGCCGATCGAGTTTCCGACGATCTCGCTCGGTGAGGTCTTCCTCGCCCCTACCAGTCTCAAATACCGCAATCTGATGTCCATCGACACCGAGGAGATGGTGCGGGCCCAGCCGATGGATGCGGTCGTGCTGATGGGTGGCTGTGACAAAACTGTGCCGGCGCAGCTCATGGGGGCGGTGTCCGCCGGACGGCCGGCGGTCATGCTGGTGGCGGGCCCGATGATGACTGGCCGTCACCGCGGCGAGCGACTCGGTGCCTGTACGGATTGCCGACGCTTTTGGGCGCGCTATCGGGCAGGCGACGTGGGCAGGGAAGAGATCTCGCAGGTCGAGGGCCAGCTCGCGGTGACTGCCGGCACCTGCGCGGTGATGGGGACTGCGTCTACCATGGCCTGCATAGCCGAGGCGCTCGGACTCATTCTGCCCGGCACCGCAGCGATCCCGGCGGTGCACGCCGACCGGCTGCGCGCAGCGGAAGCCACCGGCGCGACGGCGGTGAAATTGATCGGCTCGGACCGCACCCCCGACCGCATCGTCAACGCAAAGTCGGTGGACAACGCGTTGCGCGTTCTCCTGGCGCTCGGCGGTTCGACCAATGCGATTATTCACCTCACCGCGATCGCGGGGCGCGCCAGCGTAAAGATTGGTCTCGATCAACTCAATAAGCTCTCCGACTCGACGCCCGTGCTGGTCAATCTGAAGCCGGTCGGCAATGGCTATATGGAGGATTTTTTTGCCAGCGGCGGCATGGGTGCGCTTTTGCGCGAACTCAAGCCACTGCTCCATCTTGATTGCATGACGGTGACTGGCGAGACGTTGGGCGAGCGTCTTGCGGCTGATGCGGCTCCCTACGTCGATCGCTCGATTATTGCTGCAAGCGACGAACCGTTCGAGCCCCAGGGCGGGCTTGTCGCCCTTTTCGGCAATCTCGCCCCTCATGGTGCCATCCTCAAGCGGTCGGCGGCCGACGCACGACTGTTCGAGCACGAGGGGAGGGCGGTGGTCTTCTCATCGCTCGCTGATCTTGCTGCGCGCATCGACAGTCCTGAACTCGACGTCACTCCGCAGGACGTGCTCGTCCTGCAGAACGCGGGTCCGCATGCGCCGGAATGTATGCCCGAGGCCGGCTATCTTCCGATTCCAAGAAAGCTTGCCCAACGCGGCGTCAAGGACATGGTCCGCGTCTCCGATGCGCGCATGAGCGGCACGGCCTTCGGCACGATCGTGCTGCATGTGACGCCCGATTCGGCGTCCGGCGGTCTGCTCGGTCTTGTACGCAATGGCGATCGCATTCGCCTGTCGGTGAAGGAACGCCGCATCGAACTCCTGATCGAGGACGGTGAATTGAAACAGCGCGCATCCACCGCGAAGTCCGCGCGGCCGAAAGCCGAACGGGGTTATGCCAAACTATATGCGCAGGAGATTCTCGGCGCTGATGACGGGTGCGACTTTGCGTTCTTGCGGCCGGCCGAGGCCACGGAGTGATGGAGCGGTCGGGGGAAATTGGTGGCTGCGACTTGGATCGCAGCGCCTATGCCGTACCATCAGTATCAATTTGTCCCGGGTTCCGTCGCGGGAGCCATGGCAACGCCTCTATACCAGCGTCATATCATCGCGTAAGTAGCGCAGTGGGGCTTATTGCACGCGCTCTGCCCGCCCATTGGATTGCGTAGGTCACAGGGGAGGAAACGGATGGCCGTCGAGAGCATCTTCTATTCGGTGTCCGGCATCAGCTGTCGCGGCGCGCTGATCTGGGAAGACGGCGTTAAGTCGTCGCGCCCGCTCTTGCTCGTGGCGCCAAACTGGCGGGGCGTCATCAAGCCGGCCATCGAAACCGGCCAGATGCTCGCGGGCGAGGGCTACGTCGTCTTCGTTGCCGACATGTTCGGCGAAGGCAACGGGCCGGTGGGGACGGAGAATCCCATGGAGTTCTTGCGGCCGTTCATGTCGGACGTGGCCGGAATGCGCCGACGCATTGCGGCAGCGCTCGACACATTGACGCGGGAGGCCGATCGCCGCGCGATCGGCGACATCAGCCGGCGTGCCGCCATGGGCTTCTGCTTCGGCGGCCTCAACGTCCTGGATCTCGCCCGCACCGGCGCCGACGTGCAGGCCGTCGTGTCCATGCATGGCACACTGACGACCCCGCAGCCTGCCAAGAACGGTGACATCAAGGCTGCCGTCCTCGCGGTGCACGGCGCCGCCGATCCGATCGCACCGAAGGCGGAGCGTGACGCTTTTGAGGCGGAAATGACTGCTGCCGGGACACGCTGGGCACTGCTCACGTTCGGCGACGTGGTCCATGCGTTTACCGACCCTCATGCCAACGATGCAGGCGTCGCAGTGTACAACGAACCCGCCACCCGCCACGGCTATGCGCTGGCCCATGCCTACATTGCGGATGCATTTGCCGGGAAGCTGTGAACTGCCCGTCAGGCTCGGCACGATCGCTCTACCCTGGCAATGAATGGAGGCCGTGATGCATAAGCTGTCCATCCCGCAATCGGTCGTCGATCGTGTCGTGGCGCGGCGCGGTCGGGAGCATGTTTATGACACCCTCGATCCGGCCAAGACCGCGCTCATCGTGGTCGACATGCAGAACGCCTTCATGCTGCCAGGGGTCGCCCACGCGCTTTGCCCGATGGCGGAAAATATCGTGCCCAACATCAATCGGCTCGCCCGGGTTGTGCGCGAGACCGGGGGCACGGTGTTCTGGATCAAGACCACCTTCAAAGATGACGCGCTGAAGAACTGGTCCACCTATTTCGAGATGGTGAAGCCGGAGCAGGGCGCCAAGCGCGTCGCCGCGCTCACCGCTAACAGCAAGGGCCACGAGCTTTGGGCCACTCTGGACGTGCATCCGGACGACGTGATCGTCGAGAAGAATCGCTTCAGCGCCTTCATCCAGGGGTCCTCAAAGCTCGCCGAAGTCCTGCACGAGCATGGTCTCGACACCGTGATCGTTACCGGCACGGTCACCAATGTGTGCTGCGAGTCGACGGCGCGCGACGCGATGATGCTCAATTTCAAAACTATCATGGTTACCGACGCCAACGCGGCGGTGACCGACGAGGACCACAATGCCTCGCTTTGCGCGTTCTATCTCACCTTTGGTGACATCATGTCGACCAGCACGCTCGTGACCTGCCTTGAGCGCAATGCGCGCCGCAATTTTGCAGCGGCGGAGTAAGGTGGTACCTGGGACATGTCAGTGGCCGATACGAGCATGGACGCGCCCAGACAGATCCCATCCGGCGCGCCGGAGCCGGATGAGATCATAGCCCGCGCGCGCACACTGATCCCGATCCTTGCCAAACGCTCGCGCGAAGGCAGACGCCAGCGCCGCGTTCCGGACGAGACCATCGCGGATATGCAGCGTGCCGGGTTTTTCCGCGTCCTCCAGCCCAGACGCTGGGGCGGCTATGAGATGGATCTTCATACCTTCTACGAGGTACAGCTGGCGCTCGCTGAAGGAGACATGTCGACCTCGTGGATCTATGGCGTATCGGGCGTGCACCCATGGTTCGTGGCGCTGCTTGACGGTCGCGCCGCGCAGGAGGTCTGGAGCAGTGACACCTCCACGTTGATCTGCTCGTCCCTTATGCCCGCCGGCAAGGCCATACGTACCGAGGCGGGCTTTCACCTCAGCGGACGCTGGCGGTATGCGAGTTGCTGCGACCATTGCGGCTGGGCGCTCCTTGGCGCGCTGGTTGACGCGGATGAGGGCCGCCCCCCGGAGGGCCGAATTTTTTTAGTGCCGCGGAGGGAGTATCAGACCGTCGATACCTGGCAGGTCTCCGGCCTTCAGGCCACTGGAAGCTGGGATGTGATCGTCGACGGCGTATTCGTGCCGGCCTATCGAACCCAGAGCATGCTCGACAATTTCCTGCTCAAAGGGCCGGGCCAGGCGCTGAATACGTCGAGCCTGTATCGATTGCCATTCGGCCAGATCTTCGTACGCGGGATCTCGACCGCGGCACTGGGAGCGTTGCAGGGCATGCTCAACGCGCTCATAGACTACAGCAAGACCCGCGTGACGCGCGCGGGTGGTCGGTCGGTGGAAAACCCTTTCGTTCAGCTGCTTTGCGCCGAAACGGCGGCGGCCATTGACGAGATGAAGAGCATCTTGCATCGCAACTTTGGCAATCTGCACGCTTATGCATGCCGGGGTGAGACCCCTCCGCTCGAGGAACGCTTGCGATACAAGTTTCAATCGACCGCCGTCACTGAGCGGTGCACTTTGTTGGCCGCGCGCATCTTCAAGGCGACCGGGGCCGCCGGTCTTTCCGAGGATCTGCCGTTTGGCGGAATCCTTGCCGATCTGACGGCTGGGCGTCAGCACATTTCGAACCAATACGAATACGTCGGCAGCAGTTGGGGCGGTGTTATGTTCGGCCTCGAGAACAAGGACCTGATGATCTAGCGGGGATCGCCAGCGGGCGTTGCACGCAAGGTGCGTGCTCGTGGTTGGTTCAAGGCGGACTCGACGGCGGCGATGGCTTTGAACAAGTCATCGGCATCGTTTTTCAGCTGTATGAATGTCTTTGCAATTTGCCTGGGATCACTGCCCGAGCCTGCGTGATAGAGGACATGCGCGTGGCCGATGATGGACGGGCAGCATTGGTCGGCGGCGACCAGGAGCGAGAGGATCGAATCGGGCAGA
>Ga0114129_10001511_pt1 | contig 31462 bp, 25 predicted proteins | sample RhiMetdeltSRZDD1_FD_80071 | JGI IMG/M metagenome (GOLD analysis project Ga0114129, IMG submission 80071) | Populus rhizosphere microbial communities from Tennessee, USA - Rhizosphere MetaG P. deltoides SRZDD1 (version 2) (version 2) | ecosystem: Host-associated > Plants > Roots > Rhizosphere >...
CGCACCAGCTCGAACCCCTTCGTCATGACCTCCATGTTGGAGTTGACGACGGCGTCGCCGAGCTTGCCGAACTTCTTGACGTACTGTTTGTGGACCGCATCGCGGAACTGCTCCGGGGTAATGCGGAAGTCCTTTAGCATCGGCGACACAGAGAAGAACGCGCCCAGGAAGGCGTTGCCCTGCATGCGAAGCTGCAGGTCGCCGCGATCGGTCGCCTCGCGGGCAATCTTGAAGCCCGGCAGCGTGAACACGCGGATCTTCTTGTCGATAATCTGCTTGCGCGCCCAGAGCGGCAGCCGCTCCCACGCGGCCTCGCCTTCCTCATCCGACTCCCACACAAGGCTGCCGCCTTCGGACATGCCGTCGAGCGGGTTGGTGTGGGTGAAGGCCTTAGGATCGCAGCAGAGGACGACGTTGACGTGCCGGAGATCGCAGTTCACGCGGATGCGCTCGGGCGCCGCGATCATGAAGTACGACGTCGGCGCGCCCTTTTTCTCCGATCCGTATTTCGGATTTGCGCTGACGTGGATGATTTCCTTCGGGTTGCCGAACTCGTCGACGACCTTGTCGCGCTCGTAGAGCAGGTCGTTGAGGTCGCCAATGATGGCGCCGAGGTTCTTACCCGTCGTGATCGCGCCCCAGCCGCCGACCGAGTGGAAGCGGACCGCGATCGCCTTGTCCGGGAGCAGCGACGGCGTGTCGTCGGACTTCACCTCGTAGGGATGATCGATGCCGAGCACGATGAACGACGCGCGGTCGGACGCGCGCTTGCCATCCTTGCGGGCGCGGCGGTCCGTCGCATACTCGTAAGCGCCAATGGTGTGCTCCGGCCTGAAATCGCGAGAGCCGAGGCCGTAGACCCCCGCGAACAGCCGCGGCATCTGTTCCGCGTTGATCTTCGGTATCCCATCGACACCCTGCAGCGCCTTGTTGAGCGCCGTACGAATGTCTCGCCCCATCGGGTTGTCGCCCGCCATCGGCTCGTCGGTCCGCTCGAGGATGATGACGTTCTTCTTTCCCGCGAGCGCCTTGACGACAGCCGCTTCCGGGAACGGGCGGAATACGTTGATGTGGATCGACCCGACGCTCGCGTTCTCACGCTGCCGTAGGTAGTCCACTGCGGCCTCGATGTTCTCCGCCGCAGAACCGAGTGAGACGAATACCGTCTCGGCGTCATCGCACATGTACTCGCTGACCAGACCGTAGTAACGGCCGGTCTGCGCGGCAAACTCCTTGTACGCGTCTTCGAAGAAGTCGAGGATCGGCTCGACGAAGTTGTCACGCCGGGCGACGACGCCCTGCATGTAGTGCTCCTGGTTCTGCACCGGGCCGAGCAGGACAGGGTTCGTGAGGTCGATCATCTTCGGCACGCGACGCCGCGTCGGGCCGAACAGCTTCCGCTGGCTCTCCGTCGGGCACTCGATGATGTCTTCCGGGGCGCCGAGGTATTCGCGAATCAGTTGCGGCTCATGTTTGTAGAACGTCCGCTCGAGATGCGTCGTGAGGAAGCCGTCCATCACGTTCATCGCGGGGGTAAGACTCAGCTCGGTGACGCGGCGCACGATCAACGACTGGTCGGCAGCCTGCTGCGCGTCCTTCCCGAACGCGATGATCCAGCCGGTGTCGAGCGCGCCGTACACGTCGTCGTGCCCGCAGTGCACGTTGAGCGCATGCTTGGTCAACGCACGCGCGCCGACTTCGAGGACCATCGTCGAACATTTGCCGGGCGCGTGGTAGTACTGCTCGACGCCGTAGACCACGCCCTGCCCTGACGTGTAATTGACGACGCGCTTGCCGCACACCGAGTGCGCGATGGCGCCGCCCTGCGCGGCGTGTTCGCCTTCGGCCTCGACGGCAATGGTGTTGCCGCCGAAGACATTCAGCTTGCCTTCCGCGAATGCCTGCTGATACAGCTCGCCGCCTTCAGTCGATGGGGTGATGGGATAGAAGATGCCCGCATCGGCGATGCGTGCTTCGGTGTGATAGGAGACGAGCTGGTTGCCGTTGGCCGTGACCCGGATCCCGGGGAAACGAGGCTTCTGTTTCATGGAACGCCCTCCGCGCTCACACGTGAGCCGGGGAATATTTCGCGCGACTTAACACCCCTAGCTTAAGTAGTTTACCGTTGGCGATTCTAATCCCTTATCGGTCCGTTCACAGTCATACGATTTCTATATCGATCGCATATTTCGGCGATATCCGTGGTGGCTCGTAGTCGGTGCAAGAGGTGCGAAAGGCGCCCGCGCTTTTCTCGGCGTCGCGCCTGCTTAGATGCCGTAGCGGGATGCCAACTGCTGAATGAGCGATCGTCGCGGGAAAGGGCCGTTCTTGTTCATCGTGCCGCAGCGTCTGATCTTCTCGTTCCACAGATGAATACAGTAGCTGGCCTGAAATGGGGCAAGGCCGTCGCGAAATGTGTCGTCCCAGGCGCAACGCCAGGATGAGAAATGGATCGGGTGAAAGTAGTAATACGGCTTGGCGAGTTTGAGCAGTCGCTGATGCTTGAGCATCTTCGTGATGCCGACGGGACCAGCCGGCTCGCCCCACTCAACCCGATTCCTGCGGTTGCCGAGCACGTATTTGCGGATCAACTTTCGTCGCCTGTCGGCGGGTGTGTCGTACGGCATCGGTCGATTCGGTTCCTTGCCGATATCGGCCAGCGCACGCGTAATCTCGTGTCCTTTCGGAAAACGCATCACCCCAGTGTTGACCTTCGAGCAGTCTTCTTTCCCGATCACAATCGGATCGTCAAAACGCAGCGGTCTCAGGCACACGATATCGAGGTCAACCCAGTACCCGCCTCGAGCGAACAAGAGCTCGCTCCGAAACCAATCCGAGAAGATCGCCAGTGAACCTCGGGTCGTAAAGATGCAGTCTCGGGGAATGATCGATGCCGCATCCTTCAGGGTTACGCCGCTCGGCACTTCGCCGACATCTGAGTAGACGTACAGATGGTATTCATGCCCGTTCGCCAGGAACGATTGCATTGACAACAGCTCAATTTTTGACAACCGCTCTCCAATCCAGAGCGATTGCATCGTCGTGTCACGTTCCATTTCAGCGTTGATGCAACGATTAACGACCCGCGGATCCTACTTCGAGACTCAGAAAACTTGTCGACGGCCCTCCGTCGGGCCGGCGAACACATTGCGGTTTTGGAAGGTACCAAATGATCACTGGCGCACATTCGATCATCTACAGCACAAACCCTGACGCGGACCGCGCGTTCCTGCGCGATGTGCTCGCGCTGCCGAACGTTGACGTGGGCCATGGATGGCTCATTTTCGGATTGCCGCCGGCGGAGGTCGCCGTCCATCCATCCGAGAAGAACAACATCCACGAGCTCTACTTGATGTGCGACGACATCCAGGCCTTTGTCGCGCGCATGAAAGCGCATGCGATCGAGTGCGACGGGGTGAAAGACCAAGGATGGGGCCTGCTCACGCACATCATCCTGCCTGGCGGCGGCAAGGTCGGTGTCTACCAACCGCGCCACGCGCGTCCACCGGCTGCTTAGCGACACGACGATTCGTACGTAGGGGCCGGCTTTAGCCGGCCCTGCCACTCGCGTGTCGGACGCGGGCATGCCGCGTCCTTCAACGGCGACGCAACAAGCCGTTACCTGTTATCGTGGCGACTCCAGTCCTGGCGTGAGAGGCCGTACTGAAGATGCGGCCGACCGGGCAGGTGCGGAAGCGTGACTTGGCTTTCGAGGCGCTCGCCAATTCGCTCAGCGACGCGGATCGAGCGCGAGTTCTCCGGCACGATGAAACTGCTGATGTGGGCTCGATCGAGCTCTCGGAACGCGTACGCGACGCAGCGCTTCGCAGCTTCTGTTGCATAGCCGCGTCCCCAGTATTCTGAGCGCAGCGCCCAACCGATCTCGAAGTCCGGCCACCCTTCCGGCTGCCACGGTCCGACACGGCCAATGAACGTGCCAGTCGCACGCTCGATGAGCGCAAACATCCCGAATCCGCGCAGATGCCAATGGCCGACGATGCCGCAGAGTGATCGCCATGCGTCAAAGCGCGGCTGCGGCTTGCCGTCGACTGAGAGCAACTTCATGACGCACGGATCCGCGTGCATCGCGGCGAGTGGCTCAAAGTCCCCGAGCGTGAACGGTCTCAGGACCAACCGGTCTGTTTCAAGGACGGTCTTCACGGACCTGTAGCTTAGCGCTCGACCACCCTTTTACAAGATGGTGGTCAGAGCCACCACTCGGCGCTACGAACCACGGCCACGGAATTGAGTTCCTCGCTCCAACTGATCAGAGACACTCTTCCGTCTTGCGAAACGACAACAGCGACGCAGTCTCGATGCGCAGCGACGAACCTAACGGCGGATTGATGGCGCATCCCGCCGACAGATTCCAACGGCGAATCAACCACGGGTTGCATACCGGGTTTTGCTCTGAACAGACACACGCGAGGGGAATCTGCGGTGCTACCGACAATCTTTGCTCCAAATCCAATGACCTGAAGGTTGGCCGTCACCACCAAAGCTCCGTCGACATTGGCGAAAGCCGCCACAGCGCGCAAATCCTGTTCGACGTACCACGGCCGATTTGTTGTCGCTTCGATAAGCGTGTTTTTGAGATCCTCAGGGAGCGAGCTTTCGAAGACCCGTTGAATCGCTTCAGCCCGTTTCTGCGAGATCGTTAATTCGCGACGAAGCGCGTCAGGAATACGCGAGTCTGTCGCCGCCAATCGATATTCAAACGGATTCAACGAATCCAAATGTCGCCCGTGATCGTCTGGCACGATCAAGATCGCGCCGCCATGCCGTGCCGCCGGAATCTCCCGGGTGAGAGTTGCGAGAAGCAAACACTCTCGCCATAGGGCCTGTGTTTCGAGGAGCGTCCAGCGGAAACAAACGACTCATCGTGACGTTGCAGTGTAACGGAACTGATAAGGTGCGCAGCCGTGCCGGCGGCACATGTCGCATCGAGTTAGCGGATAGTCGACGCGCCTGCGTCAGGTACCGAAGCGAGAGCGATTTCCCGGCGTGCGGAGATCGAGGCCGAGCGCCCGACATGCCCGCGTCCGATCGAGACGCGGATCGGTCCGGCTAAAGCCGGACCCCACAGCTATTTCGTTGATGCCGCGGGCGCCGCGAAAACGCTTGCGGCGGCGCGGTGTGTCGCGTTCACCCAAGGAGCCGGCCACGCGCCCATCCCCACCACGCCAACGATGCAGATCAGGATGGCGAGGCCGAGCAGTGGCGATACCTGGATGCGCGCGGTGCGCACGGGCTCCTCGATGTACATCCGCCTGGCGACGAGAAGGTAGTAGTAGAGCGCGACGACGGTCAGCACGGCTCCGAGGAACACGAGGCCATACATCCCGCGATCGACCGCGGCGAGAAACACGTACAGCTTCGCCCAGAAGCCGGCGACAAACGGAATGCCGCCGAGCGAAAGCAGGAAGACCAGCATCGCCAGCGCGAGCAGCGGCGAGCGCTGCGCTAGGCCTTTGTAGGCGTCGATTTCTTCCGAGTTCTCCGACCGAGCCACGGCTTCGACGACGAAAAAGGCGCCCATGTTTCCAAACAGATAGGCGACCAGATAGAAGAGAACCATTGCGATGCCGTTGGTCGTCAGCGCAGCAAGGCCGACCAGCATGTAGCCGATGTGCGCGATCCCCGAATAGGCCAGCAGCCGCTTGATGTTGTGCTGCGGGATGGCCATCAGGTTGCCGGTGATGATCGTCATGCCGGCGACGGCCGCCACGACGGGCATCCAGACGAGCGCCGCGGCGCCGACGCCTTCCACGTACAGACGGATGATGGCGATGAACCCCGCCGCCTTCGGCGCAACGGCCAGCCACGCGACAAACGGCGTGCTCGCCGCTTCGTAGGTGTCGGGCGCCCACATGTGGAACGGGAATGCGGCGATCTTGAAGCCGAGGCCCGCCAGCAGCAGCGTCATCCCGAGCAGCATCATCGGATCGTTGGTCGCCAGCGCACCTGGAATCGCGGCGAGCTCCGTGCTGCCTGTGACACCGAAGATGAACGACATGCCGTAGACGATGACGGCAGACGAGGCGGTGCCGACGAGGAAGAACTTCAGAGCCGCTTCAGGAGCCGCGTCCTCTCGTTTGACGAAGCCGGTCAGCACGTAGAGCGGAATCGACATCAACTCGAAGGCCACAAACAGCAGGATCAGCTCGCGCGCCGAAGCAAGCACGAGCATGCCGAGCACCGACGCAATCAGAACGAAGTGATACTCGGCGGCGCGACGGGTGAAGCTGCCCTGTCGAAGCGTGAGCGACGCCAGCACGCTCAGGGCCGCTGCACCGACAAACAGCTTCTTCGAAAAAATCGCCAGGCTGTCGTTGACGAACGATCCGTTGAAGAGGGTTTGCCCTTCCCGCTGGAAAAACGTCAGGCTGAGGATAACGATCAGGCCGACGAACGTGACCCAGCCGACCGCCGTTGCGTGACCGACCTGGAGGTCGATGTCAACGTCGCGGTGAGGAGCGCTTGCGCGGGGTCGAAGAAGACCCATGGATAGAACGACCACCGCCAAAACGAACAGGGCGACCTCGGGAACCATCGGCATGCCGAGATCGAACGTCATCGGACGACCCCCGCGATGGCGTTCGCAACCTTTGGCAGGCTCGCGATGAGCGGCGATGTCGCGGTATCGATGGTGCCGACCGCAATCGATGGCGCAACGCCAAAGATGACCAGGGTCGTGACCAGGATGCCGAGCGCCGCCCACTCGGGACCCTGCGCGTCAGGCAGGTGCGCGAAGTGCGGCTCCGGACTCTGAGCGCTCCAGAAAATCTGCTTCGTGACGCGCAGCACGTAGACGGCGGTGAGGAATGCGCCGATGACGCCCGGGAACAGCCACCACGGATGCGCGGAGCTCCACGCGCCGAGGAACGTCAGAAACTCGGCGACAAATCCCGCAGTCGCCGGCAACCCGAGTGACGACAAGCCGGCCACCGTAAACGCCGTCGCAATGCCCGGCATCATCGTGCCGAAGCCGCCCATCGTGAAGATCGCGCGCGAATGCGCCTTCTCGTAGACGAGGCCGACCAGCGCGAAGAAGAGGCCGGTCATGATGCCGTGCGCGAACATCTGGAACACGGATCCGTTCAAGCCGGTCACCGTCAGCGTCGCGGCGCCAAGCATCACGACGCCCATGTGCGAGACCGACGAATACGCGATCACGTACTTGAGGTCCGTCTGCGCCATCGCGCTCAACGCGCCGTAGACGATGTTGATGCAGGCGATGGTGCCGACGAGCAGCGCCCAGTACACCGTTGCATCAGGCAACAGACCCATGCCGAGACGCACGACGCCGTAGGCGCCAAGCTTCATCAGCACGCCTGCGTGCAGCATCGATACGGCCGTCGGCGCAGACGCGTGGCCGTCAGGCGACCACGTGTGCAGCGGCCAGATGCCCGCGAGAATGCCGAACCCGACGTAGAAGGCGAGGAACACCCACTTCTGCACCGTCGGATCGAACTTCATCTGCTGCAGCGCGAGGAAGTTGAACGTGTGACCACCCTCGGCGTACAGCGCGAGAATGCCGACCAGGATGAAGGCCGAGCCGAAGAGCAGATACAGCGTCAGCTTCATCGCCGCGTACTCTTTGGTGCCGACGCCGGTACGCCCCATCGCCGTGCCGAAAATCCCCTGGGGCTTGATGAAGCCGGACGATCCCCAGATGCCGATGAGCAGATACATCGGCAGGACAGCGATTTCGTAGAAGAGGAAGAAGACGAACAGGTCGAGGGAAACGAAGACCCCGTACACGCCCGTCACCAGCAGCAGCAGCAGCGCGTAGAACTCCTGACCGCGTTCCTTGACCGTCCACGACGCGAAGACGCCGCCGAAGATGATGATCGAGGTGAGCAGGGCAAGCAGCGCGCTCATCCCGTCGATGGCAAGGATGTAGTTGATGCCGAGCGACGGCACCAGCGAGAGCTGTTCCTGAAACTGAAAGCCCGCGGCGCCGCGATCGTAGGCGTAGTACACCAGGAGCGACGCAATCAGCGAAACGGACGCACCGACCAGAGCGGTCAACCGCACCAACAGCGGTCGATGGCGGGCGAAGAACATGATGATGATGGCGCTCACAAAGGGCGCCCACGTCATGATCGAGAGCAGTGGCAGGCCCTTCATCAGAACACCAGCCTCATGAGAAGGACCAGCACCAGCACCCCGGTCGCGACGCCGTAGACGTAATCCTGCGGCTTCCCTGTCTGAATGCCGCGCAGCTCGTCGCCCGCCTGCACGGTCCAGTCGCTGAGGAGGTTCAGTACGCCGTCAACGATGTAGCGGTCGATCCAGCCGACGACCCGTGAGAAGCCAAGAAGAATAACGCCGTAGATCGCCTCGAACAGATCGTCAATCCAGAACTTCCTGATTGCCGCGGTTCGAATCGGTCCAAACGCAGCCGCCAGGCTGGTCGCACTGATTGTCCGGGTCTGATACGTGAGCCACGCGAGCAGGATGCCCGCGATGCCCGCGCTCACGGCGGCAGGCGTGAGCCAGCCCGGAGGCAACGCCGGCTCCGCGTTCGCCGCGACGTGTTCCCCGCCGACGAAGAATCCCGCCGTCGCTGCTCCGCCGAATGTCGTATAGACACCGACGGCCATCGTCATCAGCCCCAATACCCAGAGCGGCAGCAGCATCGTCGCCGGCGGTTCGTGCGCATGCGGAGCTTCGTTCACGTGCGCGCCCTCGACCACGGCTTCGTTATGGAGATGGGCATGGGCGACGCGAGGCGCCGCTCCGCCGGTCGCCGCCGCGCCCGCATGCCCCGCGTGGGCGACGGCAGCAGCAGGTGCGGGCCTGCCGAAGAATGCAAGGAAGACGACGCGGAACATGTAGAACGCGGTGAGGAACGCCACGAGCATCAGCAGCGCGAACGGGCCGGGCAGACCGCCCATCCAGACCGCACCGAGAATCTCTTCCTTCGACAAGAAGCCGCCGAAGAGCGGGATCCCCGCCAGCGACAGCGTGCCGACGATGAAGAGCAGCGCGGTCTGCGGCATTCTGCGCGCGAGACCGCCCATTCGCGGAAGGTCGTTGCTGCCAACTGCGTGAATGACGGCGCCCGCACCAAGGAACAACAGTGCCTTGAACAAGCCGTGCGTCAGCAGATGCAGGAAGCCCGCCGGAGCGACGCCCGCGCCGATGGCGGTCATCATGTAGCCAAGCTGCGACACCGTCGAGTACGCGAGCACGCGTTTGATGTCGTCCTGGACACACGCCAGCACGGCGGCCAGCAGCGCGGTGAATGCGCCGATCCACGCGACGATCGTCAGTACGTTCGGTGTCAGCGCAAACAGCCAGTCGGTTCGGACCAGCAAATACACACCCGCGGTCACCATCGTCGCCGCATGAATCAACGCGGAGACCGGCGTCGGTCCTTCCATTGCGTCGGGCAACCACACGTGGAACGGGAACTGGGCTGACTTGCCCATCGCGCCCATGTAGATGGCAAACGTGATGATGGACAGACCGGCGACCGGAATCGCCCCCGACGTCGCCATCATGCGCAACTGCTCGAAATCGAACGTGCCGGTCAGCCGCCACAGCATCACAATCCCGATCAGCAGACCGACGTCGCCGGCCTTGGTGATCCAGAACGCCTTGACTGCCGCGCGCGCCGCCGAAGGCCGCTGGTACCAGTAGCCGATCAGCAGGTACGAACAGAGACCCACCAACTCCCAGCACATGAACAGCTGAAGCAGATTCGGCGAGAGCGCGAGGCCGATCATCGAGAACGCAAACAGCGACTGGTATGCGTAGTAGCGCCCGAACGACGGCGCCGGCTCGTCGTGCAGGTATCCGAGCGAATAAAACTGCACGAGGAACGAGACGAGCGTGACCAGGCACAGCATGACGCTGGACTGCGCGTCCACGAGGACACCAACGTCGGCAATCGTCACCCCGCCGGAGGGCAGCCACGGCCAGACGAGGCGGAGCGGTTCGGTCGCGGCTGACGCGGTGTTCCACGTGAGGAACGCGGAGATCACTGCAGCAGCGGCACAGAGCGTCGAGAACCACGCGGCGGGCTTCCCAAGACGCCGCAGCGGATAGACGATCGCCAGCACGAGGAACGACAGAGCGGGCAGCAGCCACGCCGCGAGCGCGAGGGTCGCCGGGTTAGAAATCATCCCTTGAGCAAATCCAGGTGATCCGCCATGACGGTACGGCGGACGCGGAACAGAAGAATGACGATGGCCAGGCCGAGGGCCGCCTCCGTCACGGTAATGCAGATGGTGAAGACGGTGAAGATCATCCCGGACACCGCCGCCGTGTACCGGCTGAACGCGACGAGGTTGATGTTGACCGCGTTCATCATCAGCTCGATGCCGAGCAGGATGCCAATGGTGTTGCGGCGCGTCATCACGCCGAACAGGCCAATCGAAAAGACCGTCGCCGAGAGAAGGAGATAGGGCTGGAGTCCCATCAGTCCTCAGGCCTCGCGAAATAGATGGCGCCCAGCATGCCGGCAAGCATCAGGACTGCCAGCAACTCGAACGGAAGCACATAGCGTGTCAGCACCGTCTCGCCGATCAGGCGCGTGAGGTCGCCAGGCATCTCGGGACGCGACACGGGCAGCGGATGCCTTCCGAGCACAGACGCGATGAAGCCAAGGAGGACGACGGACACGAGCGCGGCGCCGCCTATCCGCATGTTCGTCTGTGTCAGGCGCTCGCCGATCAGCCGCTCGGTCACGACAATGGCGAAAACGACGATGGTGATGATGCCCCCCGCGTACAGCAGCAACTGCACGGCGGCAAGGAACTCAGCATCGAGGAGCAGGAAGATGCCGGCCGTGCCTGTGAGCGCGAACGCGAGCCAGAGCACAGCGTGAAAGAGATTCTTCGACAACACGACGGCGAGCGCCGAGCCGACGAGGATGACCGAGAGTACGGCGAAGGTGATCTGCTCGGTCATACGGTCTCTACTCGCGGACCTACAGGGTCCGCGCCGCTCTTGCCGGGATCCGCGCTGCCTTGAGTCGTGGCCGCCGGTTTGGGAGCGTGGGCTGGAGCCGGCGCCTTGGGGGGCGTCTGCATATCCCGCAAGCGATTACCGGTCGCCCACGATTGCTCGTACTGCAAACCGATTGCATGGAGGCGATCTTTGTCGAGCAGCATCTCGCGCCGATCAGCGGTTGGCATATCGAACGACTTCATCATCACGATGGCGTCGGTCGGGCAGACCTGCACGCACAGTTCACAGAACTCGCAGGCGTACAGCTCCAGCGTGAACGTCTTCGCGTAGTTCCGCTTCTCGCTCTTCAGCATCTCGACCTTGATCACCGCGGGCGGGCAGACGTACTCGCAGAGCCGGCAACCGATGCAGTTTTCCTCGCCTGTTTCCTTGTCGTAGGTGAGCGCGAGCAACCCGCGGTAGCGGCTCGGATACTGCCGCTCCTTGTCCGGGTAGTGCACCGTCACCGGCTTCCGGAACAGGTTCTTCAGCGTGGCGCCCATCGCGCGAAGCACGGCACGAACGATGGTCGTGATCTCCGTCGCTTCGTAGCGGCGGACCGTTTCGTAGGGGCGGACCTTAAGGTCCGCCTCTACGGACTCCGCCGTGCGCGGGCGAACCTCAGAAGCCACTCGTCCTCCACACCACAACGACGGCTGTCGTGATCAGCAGACCGAGTGTCGCGGGCAGGAGTGCCTTCCACGAGAGCGCCAGAATCTGATCGACGCGGATGCGGACGAAGCTCCAGCGGATCCACGTCACGACGAGGAAGATGAACATCGCTTTGAGCAGGAACCAGATCGGGCCGAGGTACTCGGGACCGGGGCCTGACCACGCGCCGAGGAAGAGCAGCGCGCCCAGGAAGGACGAGCCAATCATGTGCGCGTACTCGCCGAGTTGAATCAGCGCGAACTTCATCCCGGAGTACTCGACGCGGAACCCTGCGACGAGCTCGGATTCGGCTTCGAGAATGTCGAACGGAACCCGGTTCTCGGCCGCGAGGGTCGAGACGATGAACATGATGAAGGCGAGCTGACCGATCACCGGATAGAAGATGAACCACTTCAACGGACTGCCCTGTTGCACGGCGGCGATGTCGGACATCTTCAGCGAGCCGGCGAGCAGCACGGGCACGAGCGCCGAGAAGATGAACGGCAGATCGTAGGAGATGATCTGATTCACCGCGCGCATGGCGGACAGCAGCGCGTACTTGTTGTTCGAGCCCCAGCCAGCCATGAACAGTCCGACGATTTCCATCGCGGACACCGCGAGAAAGAACAGGATGCCGATGTTGACGTCGGCCACCCCAAGCCCGGGCGCAAACGGGATGGTCGCGAAAATCAGCATGCACGGGATGAGGAACACGATCGGCGCGAGGTTGTAGATGCGCCGGTCGGCCGCCGTCGGGACGACGTCCTCCTTCATCATCAGCTTCAATGCGTCGGCAATCGGCTGCAGCAGCCCGTGCGGGCCGACGCGGTACGGCCCGATGCGCGATTGCATGCGCGCGGCGAACTTCCGCTCGAGCAGCGTCACGTAGGTGACGAGGCCGATCACGACGTTGAGCACGATAAACGGCGCGATGAGCAGCGTCAGCCAGCTAGGCATTCTTCGCTCCCAACTGCCAACGCCCAACCGTCCAACTCCCGATCACCGATCCACCTCTCCGAACACGGGATCGACGGAGCCCATGATCGCGACGACGTCGGCAACTTTATGCCCCGGAATGATGTGCGGCAGGACCGCCAGGTTCGAAAACGAGGCACCACGCCACTTCATGCGATACGGCTTCGCGCTCCCATCGGAAATCATGTAGGTACCGACTTCGCCGCGCGGACCCTCGACGCGTGCGTACGCTTCGCCCTTCGGGATTCTGATCTGCGCGACCGACTTCAACGCGGGACGCGACGAGATGGGTCCGGCGGGCAGCTTGTTGAGCGCCTGCCGGACGATCGCGATCGCCTGCCGGAACTCGGCCATCCGCACGCGATACCGCGCGTAGCAGTCGCCATCGGTCTCGACCGGAACGCGGAAGTCGAAATCCCCATATGACGAGTACGGCGCGTTGCGCCGGAGGTCCCAGTTGACGCCGGAGCCACGAAGCAGCGGCCCGGCGATGCCGACGTCCTCCGCCAGCTCGCGCGAGACGATCCCGACGCCCTTCGCGCGCGCGAGGAAGAAGGCGTTCTGCTCGAGCATCTGCTGGTATTCGTCCACCCGGCTGTCGATGAGATCGATCGTCTCGCGGCACTTCTGCGCCCAGCCGTCCGGTATGTCGTAGCGCGTGCCGCCCACCTGGAAGAACCCGTAGAGCAGACGGGCGCCGACGAGCGCTTCGAACAGATCGAGAATCAGCTCACGCTCGCGGATGCAGTAGAGAAAGATCGTCGCGCCCCCGCCGAGCGCGCCGCCCATGTCCATGCACCAGGTGCCGAGCCAGAGCAGGTGCGAGGCGATGCGCTGCAGCTCTGCGCAGATGACGCGCAGGTACTGCGCGCGTTTCGGGACCTCGATTTTGCCGATCTCTTCCGCGGCGAGCACGTACGCAAACTCGCTCGTCATGGCGGCCACGTAGTCGGTTTTTGACGCGATGCTCGGGTACTGCGCGTAGGTCAGCGTTTCCGACAGTTTCTCGTGGCAGCGGTGGAGATAGCCGATCACCGCGTCTACGGCGACGACCGTCTCCCCCTCGAGCGTCACAATCGCGCGGAACACGCCATGGGCCGACGGGTGTTGCGGCCCCATGTTCATCGTCAGGCGCTCGGGGCCCGACCAGTCCATTTCAACGCGCGAGACGGTTGATTCATCCAGCATCAGGCGCGTCCTTATCGATACGGAGGGTGCGGCGTGTCGACCGCATATGACTTGAGGAGCGGGTGGCCCTCCCACGCGTCGTCGAGCAGCATGCGTCGCAGGTCGGGATGGTTTTCGAAGCGGATGCCGAACATGTCGAAGCATTCGCGCTCCATCCAGTTCGCACCTCGGTACACCGGCGTCAGCGACGAGCAGATCGTCACGCCCGGGCCGAGCCGCGTCTTGAGCAACAAGCCGACGTTGTCGTCCAGGTTGTCGACCTTCGCGACCACCTCGAGCCCTTGCTCCTTCCAGTCGACCGCGGTCAGAAATGAAAAAAAGCGACAGCCAAGCGTCTCTTTCGCGAAGCGGCCAAGTTCCTCCCACCGATCGGGCGAAACGGTGACCGACATCACCGGTGCGGATGTCACGTCGACCCCGAACGCAGATGCCAGCGCTGCGCGGGTTTCGTCTGCCGTCATGCGCTAATCCACCTTCGGGTTTGGGGGTGCCTTCTTCCCGGTCTTCTTGAAATGCGAGATCTGGTCCTGCAGCAGGAGCAGTCCGTTCAGCAACGACTCGGGAGGCGGCGGACAGCCTGGCACGTACACGTCAACCGGAATCACGCGATCGACACCCTTGACCACGTGATAGCCGTGCCGGAACGGACCGCCGGAGTTCGCGCACGAGCCCATCGAGACCGCCCACTTGGGATCCGGCATCTGGTCGTAGATGCGCAGAAGCATCGGCGCCATCTTGATGGTCACCGTGCCCGACACGATCATCAGATCCGAGTGCCGCGGCGACGCCCACGGCACCATGCCGAGTCGCTCGACATCGAAGCGCGAGGCGAAGGTGGCCATCATCTCAATGGCGCAGCACGCCAGCCCGAAGGTCACCGGCCAGACCGACGATTTGCGGGCCCAGTTCAGAAACGCATCCGCCGCGGTCGTCACGACGAAGCCACCCGGGAAGCTGTGGATTCCCTCCGTGATCGACTCGAAGAGCGGCGAATGCTTGTCGCCTTCGGGACGTGTCTTATGAAGCGCTTCCCACTCCTGGAGATCCTTGAAGCTTCTCCAGATGGGCGCAGGAACTATTGGGACCGGCGGCTCTAGTGCCATTCGAGGATGCGCTCGCGATACGCGTAGACCCATCCGAGACCGAGGATCGCGAGGAACAGAACCATGGTGAGAATCCCGTAGACGCCAAGCGTGCGCAGCACGAGCACCCACGGAAAGAGGAACACGGCGAGCGCGTCAAAGACGATGAAGACGAGCGCGACGAGATAGAAACCTACGGGGAACTGCACCCACGCGCCGCCAATCGGCTCCGCGCCGCATTCGTAGGTGTTGAGTTTGGAGGCAAAGGGGCGCCGCGGGCTCAACACCCACGCCATCCCGAGCGACACGAGCGCGAACGCGATGATGAAGCCGAGATAGACGACGACCGACAAATAGCCGTTCACGATGTTGTTTGGCTGGGTGGATTTAGAGCCCTACCCTTAGGATGATTCTGTTTTAGTCGAAAAAACCGTCGGAGTATAGCACAGCAACAAATACTTTAGGCTCAATGACTTCATTGAACCGCCCAGATCTTTTCAGGCGTTTTCTCGAACGGGTGCACGTGCACCATCCAGCCAAAGAGCTGCGGGAAGAAGCGGCCACGCGAAGCGGTGCACGCCTCCGCCGTGGTGATCGAGCCGTCGGGACCGAACTTCTCCCAGTCGGCGCCCGCAGCAGAGCCGCGTGGCGGCAGACAGATGTTGATGTGAGCGTGCCACCGCGCGACGCTGAGCGGCACCCGCGCGTCGAGATCGATTTCGGTGGCGTCAGGCGGCGCCGTATACATCGCGCCTACCAGCTCGTATCCGCCAGCTGACTTCGTATACAGCAACGATGTCGGCTGATCGGGCATGAAGCGGAACGTCTCTGAGTACGCCTTCCAGTAATTGGTGAAATGGAAGATTGGCTGCGGGATTTCCGGATGGAAGATCTCGTATCCGTTCCGTTCGGCGACGTGGTAATCGCGGTAGCGTTCGAGTGCGGTGCGCAGCGATGCGACGATCGCGTCAGCACGCTGCCGGTCGCCGGGCCGCTCGGGGCGCTGCGGCGTCAACCTCATGTGCGGCATCGCGCCGTGCATGTGGTGACCGGACATCGACCCGACGATCGCATCCTGCGCCTTCGCCTGCCCATCGTCTGCGGGAGCGCCCGGCGGCGCCACGGAACGCTGCTGGGATGCACCGACATGCAACGCCGCCAGGGCGACGCAGGCGGTTATGACGAGCAACGGACGCACGTCTGCAATCATACTGCTCCCACCACGATCTCTATCTCCCCGAGACTCTATCGATACGTTTCTATCAATCGCGGTTGGATGCCCGTATTTCGAGTCGAGTTGTTCGGGTCCTGCCACTGGAAAAAACGGCTCGACTCGAACCCGTGCGCGCGATCAGGGTGCGAACCAGACAAAAGCTCAAGGCGGAACCTTTGCGGCGCTGCCGGACGGCCAACAGTTCCTGATGGTCCGGTACGAACCCGGAGCGATACCCACTCGTATCAACGCGATCCTGAACTGGTTTGACTGACGATGCCGAGCATGCTCAGGAGTTTGTCGTCCACTGGTTCCATCGGGCTCGGATGTCTGGACGCTCGAGCAGCTCGGATGGCTCGTTGATGCGCGGCTCCAGATAACTGCGATCCAGCTCCGACAGCCTCCGCTTCACGATCGCCCTCGCATCGGTAATGTCGCGATCGCGATCGGACACGATTTTCATCGGGCCCGAATGGCAACAGTCCGAACAGCACGTCGACGCGGATCCCGGAGGCTGTTTCGACTGGAAGCACCCGTGTTTCGGCGATGAAGGCGATGGGATTATCGACGAGCAGACGGAACTCGGATCGAGCGCGATCGACAAAAGCCTGAATCTGTGCATCCTCGAGCCAGACCGTCACGTCGATATCGAGGGTCGCGCGCGGTTCTCCCCAGACGATGTTCGCGAGACCACCAATCACCATGTACGGAACGCGCTCCGCATCCAGCAGCGCCGCGATCTGCGCGAGTGCGTCTTCCTGCGCCGTCATCACGTTCGGCGCAACACACCCAGCCGCCGATGCAGCTCGGCGATGCCGGCCGTGACGATTGGCCGTCGACGCGTCTCGGCAGGCAACAGTTCATACAGCCCCGCCGCGACCCGAAATGCCTGCTCGGGTGTGCGGGGACGAGATTGCAGCGACATCCGCTCCCACTGCTCGAAGCGCTCGAGCGCGCGGCGGCGTCGGGCCCAGAGCGCCTTGAGGTCGGATGCTGCGATTTCGGCCATGGCGGCGATTGTACGGCCGTCGATGGTCCGCGCTACAAGCCGCGCGTTCACTGCAACCTATGCCGCTCGGTCCAAGTTTCCCGTCTCGGGCCGTATGAAGTTGTGGCCGCCGTCGGCGCCGGCGGCATGGCGAGGTGTATCGCGGGCGCGATACGAAGCTCAATCGCGACGTCGCGCTGAAGATCTACGCGGCCGGAAACAAGTCGTCAACCGGCATCGACCAGCCGGGAAGCGCCGGCTCCGCCTCCGCATGCTCGCCCCGGCGATAGAACACCGGGTTCTCTGGATCCGTCGCGCGATAGACCCGCACAACGTGCTCTTCCAGCACATCGACATCCCAGACCACGAGCGTCCCCGCCGCAAAATAGTCCGCGCGCTTGGCGCCGATCCTTCGTTCGGCTTCGGGCGCGTAATCCTCGTCGCCGCGAACTTCGACCGCGAAGATCGGAGCGCCCTCGGGAAACTTCCTCGTCAACGGTCCGCCAGTCCAAAACGCTACATCGGGACTGAACGATCCGCGATTGGGCAGGTTGACCACAAACCCGACGTTGTCGGGTAACGCATACCCCCGCTTCGTCCGCTGCTCGTACCCAAGGAGGTTCGCGTAAATTCTGCCGACGGCATATCCGTGCAGGCCTCCGGCTGGCGTCATGATCACCAGCTCGCCCTTCACGATCTCCGCCTTGTCTCGGACCCGACGGAGGTCTTCGACGGTCGCCTCGCGCCTTGCCATATCGCAGAAACTACCACGTCGTCCGGTTCGGGTGCGTGCGTTCTTTGGCATGCGTTCCTCGAGTCCATGACCGAGGCGAGGCGATGGCAAGCGGCGCGCCACGTCGACGACAAAAAAGGCCGGCGCGAACGCCGGCCTTGGGATTTGGGATTTGGAGCTTGGGATTGGGATTGGGATTGGGATTTACCTGAAGCTCTCCATGATTTCGTCCAACGCCGCCTTCGGCGGGCGCGTCTTCGAGGAATCGAGGAACGCCAGCGGCTCGTCGACGATGCCGAGCACGTCGACGAAGTTCTGCTTGTCCGGCTCGATGTAGAGCACACCCGTGGCGTACTCGCCGCGCCGCGTCGTCTCGTGCAGCATCTGCAGCGCCTTGCCCTTGTCGGTCGGATGGTAATCCTCGGTCATCTTGGTCAGCACGATTTTCGACCCGTTATGGAGCGTCACCGCCGTCGTCGTGCCGGGGTCGTACTCGACGTTGATCTCCTCGAAGTACGGCACAAAGCCGACCTCCGAGAGTGGCTCGTCGTGGTCTTTCACGTAGGCGTAGCTCTTGGTTGACCCCTCGTGGTCGTTGAACGTGACGCAGGGCGAGAGGACGTCGATCATGCACGTGCCGCGATGGCTGATCGCGGCCTTGAGAATGGCCTTGAGCTGCTTCGGGTCGCCAGAGAACGAGCGCGCCACGAACGATGCGCCAAGCTCGATCGCCAGCGCGCACGTGTCAATCGGCGGCAGGTCGTTGATGACGCCGGTCTTCAGCGTCGAGCCGAGGTCGGCGGTCGGTGAAAACTGCCCCTTGGTCAGCCCGTAGCAACCGTTGTCCTCGATGACGTAGACGATCGGCAGGTTGCGGCGCATCAGGTGCACGAACTGACCGATGCCGATTGCGCCGGTATCGCCGTCGCCGCTGATCCCGATGGCGATCATCTTCCGATTGGCGACGACCGCGCCGGTGGCTAGCGACGGCATGCGGCCGTGGACCGAGTTGAAGCCGTGCGACTGGTTCAGGAAGTACGCCGGGCTCTTGCTCGAGCAGCCGATGCCCGACAGCTTGATGACCTGATCCGGCTGAACCCCGAGCTCGAAGAACGAATCGATGATGCGCTCGGTGATCGCGTTGTGCCCGCACCCGGCGCAGAGCGTGGTCTTCGCGCCGCGATAGGCGGTCGAGTCGAGGCCGATGATGTTGACCTTCTTGCCGGACGGGGGTGGTGTTGCGACGCCTGTAGACATTCGTTCGATGCTCCTGATGTCAACCACGAAGGCCACGAAGAATTGTTTCAACCACGAAGGTCACGAAGAGCATGAAGGAGAGCAATTTTGCCTCTTCGTGTTCTTCGTGTGCGTCGTGGTTTAAATCACCTTCGTATCCTTCGCGGTTTAACGTCCCTCTTGCTTCAACAACTCTGTCGTCAATGAACGGCCATCAATCGGCAACCCGTAGTAGTGGCGGATGCTGCGCAGCTTCGCGACCTGCTGCGGATTGCATTCGAGCTTGATGAGGCTCCACATCTGCCCGTCGCGGTTCTGATCGACGACGTAGACACGGTCGTGGGCGTCGATGAAGTCGAACAGCTCCTTGCCGAACGGATAACCGCGCAACCTGAAATATGACGTCGTGATCTTCTGGTCGTTCTTCAACTGATCGCGCGATTCGATCAGCGCCCAGTGCGTCGTGCCGTACGCGATGACGCCGATGCCGCCCTTCGCCGCCAGATCGACCTCGGGCTTGGGCACCAGCGCTCGCGCCGTCTCGAACTTCTTGTTCAGCCGGTCCAGGTTGTTCGTGTAGTCGTCCGCGCGCTCGCTGTACAGCGCCTTCTCGTTGTGGCCAGACCCGCGGGTGAAGAATGCAGGGCCGCCGTCGCCGGGAACCGTACGGTATGGAATGCCGTCGCCGTCCACGTCACGATAGCGCGCGAACTCGCCAAGCTGTTTCAGTTTGTCCGCATCGAGCCGCTTGCCGCGGTCGAACGGCTTCGTTGGATAGTCGAACGGCTTCGACATCCACGTATTCATGCCGAGGTCGAGATCGGACATCACGAACACCGGCGTCTGCAGGCGCTCGGCAAGATCGAACGCGTCCATGGCCATCGTGTAGCACTCGTTGACCGACGACGGCAGCAGCAGTGGATGCTTGGTGTCGCCGTGCGACAGCACCGCGGTTGAAAGGATGTCCTGCTGGCCGGTGCGCGTCGGAAGCCCGGTGGACGGTCCCGCCCGCTGAATATCGAAGATCACCGCGGGGACCTCGGCGTAGTAGCCGAGGCCGGTGAACTCCGCCATCAACGACATGCCGGGGCCAGCCGTGGACGTCATCGCACGTGCGCCCATCCAGCCGGCGCCGATCACCATGCCGAGCGCGGCAATCTCGTCCTCCGCTTGGATGACGGCGTAGGTGGCCTTTCCCGTGTCGGGATCCCTTCGGTACTTCTTCAGATAGTCGATGAGCGATTCGCACAGCGACGAGGAGGGCGTAATCGGATACCAGCCGACGAAGGTGACGCCGGCCATCATGCAGCCGATCGCGGCAGCCGCGTTGCCCTCGATCAGAACCATCCCCTCGGTCTTCCCTTCCATCGGTTCGACGACGAAGGGATCGCGCTTCGGCAGGTTGGCGTCGGCGTACTCGAAGCCCGCCTTGAGCGCGTTCATGTTGAGATCGATCGCTTTCTGCTTCTTGCCCAGCTGCTTTCTGAGCGCCTTCTCCATCTGCGCCATGTCGATCGACAACAGGCGCGACAGCACGCCGTCGTAAATCATGTTGCGCACGAGGCGCCGCAGCTTGGCGTCGTGGGTGACCGGCGCAATCAGCTTGTCGAACGGAACAGGATAGAAAATCAGGTCGGTGCGCAGTTCGTTGAGCTTCAGCGGCTCGTCATACACGACCGCGGCGCCGGGCGACAGCGTCATCACATCTTCCTTGGCTGTCTCCGCGTTCATCGCGACGAGGAAATCGACCTCTTTCTTCCGGGCGATATACCCCTTCGAGCTTGCCCGGATGGTGTACCACGTCGGCAGGCCGGCGATGTTCGACGGGAACATGTTCTTGCCTGAGACGGGCACGCCCATCTGAAAGATGGAGCGAAGCAGCACGAGGTTGGCGGTCTGGCTGCCGGAGCCGTTGACGGTGGCGACCTGAATGGCGAAATCGTTGACGATTCGCTCGGCACTCGCAGCGGTGCCGGTTTCCTGTTCGACTGGAGCGGTTACGGACATCTATCAGTACGTCCTTCCCAAAGCCATGCTGGCGTGGTTCCCCAATCCCTTTAGTTTTGTGAGGAGATTGCGGAAATTCGTGTGGTAGAAACCTTCAAATTTTATCGGGCCCGGCAGCAGCCGTGCAAGTACAGTAGAGCCGCCAGCCTCACTCCTTCCTGCCTGTTTCGTGTCCGGTGTTCCTATGGTTGCTCGTGTCGGCGGCGTTCTGCTCCTGGTTTTGCTGTGCACCCGTGGCGTGCCGGCCATCAATTCGGTCTCACCGCCTTCCGGACTGCCACCGATTCCGCCGCTGGCCGGCGGCGTCGAGATCGAAGGGATTCGCGGATGGTTCGCCAACATTTATCCGTGGAAGTACCTGCCGAACATCTCGACCGTCTATCCCGTCAGATCCCTGTGGGCCCGACCGAACGACTATCAGTCCCCGGCCGACGTCGCCAGCCAGAATGCTCTGCTCGAGGAGTATGGGTCGGGTGCGGACGTGCTCCAGTACAGCGCCAACCCTGATGCGCCGGATCACAACCAGTGGCTGCGCACCTATTTCACCAACGGTGATCGTCCGTTCTTCGTCGCCTACGAACACATCTTCGGCACGCGACTGATTCCCGACAACGGCGCGAAGGACATGAACATCCCCTACAACCGTATGGCGTTCAAGAACGATATCGACGCCATCTACCGCAACGTCGTCATCCCGTTCCAGCACCGCTACGTCACCTACCACGGCCGTGCGGTGATCTTTCTATGGGCGACTAGCGCGATGTATGGCGACTTCGCGTCGCTGCTCGACGAAATCCGTGGGGAGTATCCCGTTGCGTTCATCGGTTCTGTTGGATTGATGCAGCTGCCGAGCGACGCGTCCGCGCTCAGGAATTTCAGCGCGCTCGATGGCTTCATGGAATACGGCCTCTATGCGCCGAGCTACGACATCATGACGGCGATCTACGCGCAGAACTCGGGCCGGTGGAGGCGAGTCATTCGGAGCTTCCAGGCGGCCACCGGACGGAAATACCTGTTCATTCCGACGTTCCAAGCGGCCTTCGACAATTCGAAATACAACGACGGGATGCCGCCGATGTATCCGACGGACCGTGCCGAAATCGTTCACCACGCGGAGGTGATCAAACAAGAGTTCGGCACCGCTTACGACCCGTTGGGACCGTTCGTGGTGTTCAGCGAACTCATCGAAGGCGCGGCCGTCATCGAGTCGCAGTGCATCTCGGACACGTTAGACAAGCAAGACCGCTGGGTCGGCTGCGGCACCGGCCGGCTCCAGATCCTTAAGGAATACTTCGGCAATCAGTAATCCTGAACGCGGGTTCCTAAAATCCGGTCGGACCCAGAATTTCCGACCACACCGCGCCTCTTTGCGTCCGATGCGGCCTCCTTGAGAGGAATGAACGTGCGGCGTGCTGCTTGCTCATGGCGGCGGGCAATCGCATATGAACCTCCGCGGCTTTACGGTTGTTCCTCTGCTTCTCGTCCTTGCCGTTCACGCCGACGCGACCGACTCCAACAGCGAGTTCGATTCAGACGCCTTACCTATGCCATCGCACCTCGATGGGGTCGAGCTTCAGTCGATCACAGGATGGTTTGCGAACCTCTATCCGTGGCGTTACATCCCGAGCCTGGCGACCGTCTATCCCGTAGCTCGTCTCTGGACGCCGAAAGGGTTTCAGTCACCTGCCGCTGTCCGCGAACAAAACGGGCTGCTGGATCGTTACGGTTCGGGAGCGGACGTCCTCGAGTACAACCCGAACCCCGCGTACCCGGATCACAATCAATGGCTTGCGACGTACTTCCGCAACGGCCGCCGTCCGTTTTTCCTGCTCTACGAGCACATCAACGGGACGCGGTACGTTCCGGAGAGCGGACCGAAGAACATGGACCTCGCCTACAACCGGCAGACGTTCCGCAACGACATTGATTTCATGGTGCGCCACGTCATCCTGCCGTACAGCGATCGGTACGTCACGCACAACGGCCGCGCGGTGATCTTCATGTGGGCGCCGTCGCAGTTGAGCGGGGATCTGGTGACGCTGCTCGACGAGGCACGCGCGAAGTATCCCGTCATGTTCGTAGCGTCGCCGAACCTCATGGCCATTCCGGCGGATGCGCAGGTGCTCAGGAACCTCGCGGCATTTGACGGCTTCATGGAATACGCGCTGGTCGCCGCCGACTATTCGACCATGGTGGATACCTACCGGGCGAGCTCGGCGCGCTGGCGGTCGATCATGGATCGCTTCTCCGCAGAGACCGGCAAACGCTATTTTTTCATTCCGACGTTTCAGGCTGCCTTCGACGACAGCCGCATGGATCCCCCACGAGGCAATCCGCAGATGTACCCCACATCGCGTGCCGATCTGCTCCGGCACGCGGCAGCGATCGCATCGCTGATGGGCACTGCCTACGACAGGCTGGGGCCGTTCGTGGTCTTCAGCGAGTTGTATGAGGGCGGTGCGGTAATCGAATCCGAGTGTCTGCCGCAGACCGAGGATCGTCCGGGCCGCTACGTCGGCTGCGGGACGGCGCGTCTGAACATCCTGAAGGGCTTCTTCGGGTCGGGCAACCCAGGCGGACCGGGCGCCGATGCTCTCGTACCGAGGGACCCACCCTAAGATTCAGGAATCGTGATGGCACTATCACCGGGTCTCGGAAGCGGCAGCAACAGTGGTGGCGGCGGACCGTTGTCGAGACGTGGCAGCCGATACAGCTTCCAACTTCCAAAATCGATCACGCGTTTCGGGTCGTGAAGGCTCTCGAGCCACGTGACGAACTGCGGCTCGACACCGGGCCTGGCGACGATGTAGAGATCCGCGCGCTGGCGGAACGGCACGAACGCCTCCGGCCGATGATCCGCGAGCGCGTTGCGAAGCTGGCCAAAATGCGGCGGCGCGTAGCCACTGTACCCGTTCACGACGCGATAGTTGCCTAACACCGCGAGGTACTGCGCGTCGGCATTGCCAAAGCCGGCGCTGATCGGCAGGTCGAGCACCTGGGCACCCGGCGGAATGTACAAGGGCAGCGCGGAGGGCACCTCCATCGCAGGGCCGACGAACCACCCTTCGGCAACAATCAGCACCGCGATCGGAGCGATCACCCATCGCGTTCGCCGGCGCACCGCCAGCCACGCCGCACCAAACCCGGCGCACACCGCGAGGCATAGCGTGGCAGGCAGCCATGCGCGCGACGGTACGCGGATGCTCTGCACCCCGGGTATGTGCATCAGCAGCCAGTAGGGGCCGTAGCCCGGCGGCACGCGAACCCCGGCCCACCGGATTTCGGGGCCAAGCGTGAAGGCCCAGAACAACACTCCGGCTGCGAAGTAGAAGAGCACCACGTGCCGCCACAGGCGATACTCGCGAGCCACGGTGGCCGCAGCGATGCCGATGGCGACGAGCGCGAGAATGGCAAATCCCGGAAACAATGATTGTTCGTAGAACGTGTTCGGCAACCACCCGACCCACAGCACCGCGCGTTGATTGATGCCTGCGATCGACTGGATGCCGGCGCTCTGCGAGATGATTTCGAGGTAGGCGCGGAAAAAGCCGTAGGCGGTCTGGCGAACGTGGTAGCCAATGAGGAGTGGTATCAGGGGAAGCGTCGCAATGCCCGCCGAGACACCGATCGCGAGCCAGCGACCCGCGTCGGCGCGTCTGAAGAACCAGATCGCCCACAGCGCAATCAGAATCGGAAAGAAGATCAGCATGTACGCGTTCGACAGCGTCACGCTGAGCCAGCCGAGGCCGAACCAGACGAGATCTCTCAGGGCCCCGTATTTCACGTAGCGGTGCAATCCGTAGAGTGCCAGCGGCATACCGAACGCCATCAGCATCTGGATATGCGAGGCATGCTCGCCGGTGAACGGCGCGAAGGCGAAGGCGAGTCCGGCAATGAACGCACCGATGGACGACCCGGTCAGCTCGCGCACGAGCGCGAAGGTGGCGAGGCCGTTCAGCGGAAGCGTCAGCAGCTGCAGCGCGTTGTACGCCAGGACAGGATTGCCGGTCATCCAGATGATCGGCGAGGTTAGTGGATAGGCGCCGAGCAGATGTTCCGTGAACGCCGTCACGCCCGAGAGCGGAGCAAACGCCGGAAAGTTCCACCAGTCTGGTGTTAGTGGCAGATGCTTCGCATTCCACGCGAGGATCGCTGTATTCAGCAGCGGATCGCCGAGATCGCCGAACAGGTGCGTCGTGAGGACTGGAAGCAGATTGTGAAACAGCAGCGCGGTGATGAGGACATAGCAAATCGCCGCGAGTACCATCGGGCCTACATTACTCCGCAAGTGACGAAAATCGTTCGCACTCTCGTCAGTATTCCGTGGCCTGCGTTGATCGCAGCAACCGCGGTCGCCGCCGCGTTCCTGATCGGCGTCAAATACAGCGCCTTCTTTCCCGCTGGCCCCGATCAGTCCGGTTATGTCAGTCAGGCGCACCGGTGGGTGACCCGCCGACTGCGCACACCGATTCCCGAGTGGGCCCGTGCTGGAGAATGGGCAAACGCGCTGAAGTCAGCCGCACCGACCGGATACGCGGTCGATGCGACAAACACGAATCTGGTGCCTTCGTACTCGCCGGGACTACCAGTGGCGATGGCCGTTTTCGAGCGGATAGGAGGAGCGAACGCGGTCTTCTATGTGGTGCCGCTGTTCGGCTCGCTCGCCGTGTGGGCAACCTATGCATTAGGCCGGCAACTGGCGGGCCGATGGGCGGGCGCCATAGCCGCCGTCTTGTTGCTGTGTAGTCCGGCTTTCTTGTGGATGCTCATCCAGCCGATGAGCGACGTGCCGGCTGCTGCGTGTTGGACTGTGACACTCCTGTTCGCGTCCCGAGCGCGTTCGGGCGCCGACGCGCTTCTGTCGGGCATTGGAACCGCCGCAGCTATTCTGATCCGGCCGAACATTGCGCCGCTCGCACTCTTCCCCGTCGCGCTGCTTCTTCTCTCGTCAAACGAACGGACGAAAAAGATCGCTGCTTTCGCGCTCGCCGCGATACCAGCGGGGCTGGTCACTGCTGCAATCAACGCGAATTGGTACGGATCACCGCTGACATCCGGTTACGGCTCACTCGACACGCTGTACGCGATCGAGCGAATTTCGGTGAACGCACGGCGGTACTTCGGTTGGCTGATCCACACGCAAACGCCAATGGTGCTGCTGTGGATCATTGCGCCGGTCGCAATCCACGCGCTCGACACCTCCCGTCGAATACTACTGATTGCCATCTATCCGCTGGCCGTGCTTGCGTTATACCTGCCTTATCTCAGCTTCGACGACTGGGCATTTCTCCGGTTTCTGCTTCCCGCCTACCCTGTCGTGCTTTCCGCGCTTGCTGCGCTCTTTGTGAGCTTTGTCGAGCAGGTAAAGCCGCCCCGATTGGCAGTTCCAGCAGTCATGGCGGTGACGCTGTCACTCGTGTCACAGGAATTGATGTTCGCACGTGACGTCGGCACGTTTCGTGTCGCGAATGGTGAGGCGCGGTTCGCTCACGCCGTTGATTTCGCCAGGACGCTTCCGCGGAACTCGATCTTCGTCTCGGACGCCTACTCCGGCGCGTTGAATTTTTATACGGGGCACGACGTGCTTCGGTGGGTAATGATTCCCGCAAACAATCTCGACCTCGCGCTCGTGTCCCTCGCTCGTCAAGGCCATCAGTTGTACTTCGTTGGCGATGGGTTCGAGGCAGACCGACTCAAGGAACAGTACGCAAACACCGATGCCGCGAAGCGCTTCGACACCGGCCGCCAGGTTATCTACGGCGAACTGTTTGTGGTCTCAAATCTGACGCCGCCCTAGCGCCATCAGAATTGGAAAGAAGATCAGCATTCGTTACGTTCATTGCCCGACAACCCGGACCGCCACCTGACCGGGCTCTGGTAGCGGCAGCACCGACGGCGGCAACGGTCCGCTCCCCTCGCGGGGGAGTCGATACACACGCCAGTCGCCCGCGTCGGGAAGGCGCCCGATACCGTGCTGCGTCTCGAGCCACTCGACGAAGTCCCGCTCAACCTCCGGACGGACGATGACATACAGATCCGCGCGTTCACGGAATGGTTGAAACACTTGCGACGAGCGACGCAGGAGCGCCTGGCGCAGCGGAGCGAGATGGGGCGGCGAGTATCCGCTGTAACCGTTCACCACACGATATTCGCCAAGCACCGCCAGGTATTGCGCCCTCGCATCACCGTAGTCGTCGCTCATCGGCAAGTCGAGCACGACACCGCCGCGCGGCACGCCGATGTTGAGCACGGGCAGTGTCGGCACCGCGAGAGCACCGGCTTCAAACCACCCTTCGGCAACGATCAGGACGATGAGCACCGGGGCCAGCCACCGCGCGCGTTTATGCAAAGCGAGCGCGGCGGCGCCGAATCCGGCGCACACCGCGAGGCATAACGCTCCCGGGAGCCACGCCCGCGCAGGAACGCGAATGCTGAGGGCGCCAGGCAGATGCAGCAACAACCAGTACGGACCGTAGCGCGGCGGAACGCGGACACCCGACCAGCGCACCAGGGGTCCAAGGGCAAACATCCACATCAGGAACGCCCCGGCAAAGTAGAAGAGCGTCACCCGTCGCCACGCTCGATGCTCGTCCGACAGCGCGCCATACGCGATGCCGACCAACGCCAGCGCCACAATCGTGAATCCCGGGAATAACGATGCCTCACCGTAGGTCGTCGGCAGCCATTCTTTCCAGAGAACGGAAAAGTAGGAAACGCCAGCGAACGAGTGAATCCCCGCGCTGAATGCCAGGACCTCAAGATAGGCCCGCGCAAATCCGTACGCGGTCTGACGGGTGTAATAGCCAATGAGCAGTGGCAGAAGGGGAACCGTCGCCACTGCGGCCGTCGCGACTATGGCCAGCCATCTACGAATGGCGGTTCGTCTGAAAAACCACGCTATCCAGAGCGCCACGAGAATCGGAAAGAAGACGAGGAAGTACGCGTTCGACAGCAGAACTTGCAGCCAGGCTACGCCAAACCACACGAGATCGCGGACGCGCCCATGAGTCATGTAGCGATGCAACGCGAACAGGGCGAATGGCATGCCGAACGCCGTCAACATCTGGACGTGCGGCAACTGATTCGAGATGAACGGCGCAAACGCGAACGCGAACCCACCGACGAGCGCGGCCGGTGCGGAGCCGGTCAGCTCGCGCACCAGCGCGTAGGTCGCGAGACCGTTGAGCGGAAAACAGGTGAGCAGCAGCACGTTGTAGGCGAGCACCGGATTGCCGGTCTCCCAGATGATCGGTGAGGTCAACGGGTACACGCCGAGCAGATGCTCGGTGAACGCCGTCACACCAGAGAGCGGAGCAAATGCGGGAAAGTTCCACCAGTCCGCCGTCAGCGGCAGGTGCTTCGCGTTCCACGCCAGGATCGACGTATTCAGCAGCGGATCACCGAGATCGCTGAACAGATGCGTCGTGAGAACTGGAAGCAGATTGTGAAACAACAGCGCGGTGATGAGGACGTAGCAAATCGCCGCGAGCAGCATCGGCTGTTCGGGATCGGGGATCCGGGATTCGTTGGAATCAGGGATGAGCGAATCCCGACTCCCGAATCCCGAATCCCGGTCTGAAGCCTAGTTCGTGGCGTTGGTCGGGAAGTTCGCCACGCGTCGCGCGGCGCCCGCCAGCTCGAGGATGTGCATCCCGGTGTTGGCGCGATCGACGATGTAGATGTAACCGCGATCGTCGACTTCCACGTTATTGGTCTGAATCGCGATCTTGCAGCGCTCGTCGGCGCCGCGCCCGACACACCGCTTGTCGGTCTTCGCCGTGACCGGCGGGATGTAGTACGCGATTTCCTTTGGGTTGAACGGATCGCGGACGTCGAGCGCGCGGATGCCCGCGTTGAAGTACGCCACGAAGATGACGCGGCCGTAATAGATCGGCGTCATGTTCTCGTTGGTGGAGTGCGTCCCGAACCGGCCGCCGCGTGAACAGAAATTGCCGCTTGTTTCCGGCACCGTCCACGAGGACACAGGGATCATGTTCTTCTCGAACGTGGCATCGACGATGCGCACCAGCTGACGCGCCTCGAGGCATTCATTCGCCGTCGTCTCGCCCACGGTCACGATGAAATCACGCATGCCCTGGTTCGTGGGCGGAGCGAAGCCCTCCGCGGCGGCGTGTGTGCCCGCGGCCGTATTCGTGATCACCTGCTGCCAGTTCTGTTTGCCGTACTCGGGCAGCACCATGTGCAACATCGGAAACGTCGTGTGCGCGCCCACGTCGATCGGCAGATCGAGCTGACCGATGACCGGATACCGCAGGTTCGCATCCGTCGGCTCCTTCGGCCCCTCGAGGAGCTTTTTGCGATCGACGATCTGCACGACGCCGTAGCGCCCCGTTCCGTACCCGAAGTACACGCGGTTCGCCTTGACGATCGAGATCGGTCCGTGCAGCTCGGTCGGCACCGGATTCACCGTCGAGCCCGGCTGCTGCCCCGGCAGACCGAAGTCACGGATGAAAACCGGGTGCGTCGGATCGCTCAAGTCGTAAATCTTCGTCATGCGCGCGGTGCGCCATGCCGGGTCACCGCCGACCAGATACGCAATGCCGGTCTCACATTCCCACCAGCTCTTATGCGTGTCCTTCAATCCGCCAATGATTTGCGTGATGCGCGTCGGCTTCTCGGGCGTTGTCACGTCCCAGAGTTCATGCCCCGAAGTACCGAGTGCGCGAAGCAGGTAGAACTTGCTCTTGTCTGCTTTCGGCAGGTCGGCGCCGGCGCAGGTGCGCACCATCTGCGCCTGCCCTGGTCCCTGCGCTTCTCCGCCACCCGGAATGTGCGCGATGTATTTCGGCTGACGCGGATTGGTGACGTCGATGACCGACGTCCCGTTATCCTCGAGTTTGCCGGTCAGTGTGTTCGGCATCGAACCCGCGTGATGCCCGACATAAGCGATGTACCGGTTCCCCTGTTTCTGAATCACCGGCTGATACGCGCTACGCGCCTGCAGGTCGTTGGAGCCGAGAAGCGTCATGTCTCGCGATTCGGCGGTGCGCTGCTGCGCCACCGTCGTCACCGCACACACCGCGACGACCGCCAAGACCGCCGTAACTATCACGTGCCACCTTCTCATGTCGCTCCTCCTGCGGGCCCCGTTGTAGAAGGATTTGCGCCCGGAGTCAAGGTCGGACTGAAGGTCCGCCTGAAGGCGGACCCCACCGGCGATTCTCGCCCGATGCAGCCTGGCGAATGGCTTGTGCTCAGCACCCGCCTGCAGCCGGCCACGATCATCGGTGGGGTCCGGCTTTAGCCGGACCTTCATCGGTGGGGTCCGCCTTCAGGCGGACCTTGCTAGCCGGACCTTGTGTTACTCTCCGCCGCACCCAATCGGCCAGGAGGAGGGCTCGATGATTTCGCGCGCGTTCAAGACCGTTCTGTTCGGCGCATTGCTCGCATTGCCCCTCACCGCCTTCGCGCAGGAGGCGACGCTTAGCGGCACCGTGATGGATTCCACCAGCAGCGCGCTGCCGGGTGTCACGATCACCGCCGTACATCAGGCGACCGGCAACCGATTTGTTGCCGTCACCGACGGCCGCGGCAGCTTCCGTCTGCCCGTCCGCATCGGCGAGTACGTCGTCACGGCGGAACTGCAAGGCTTCACGACGTTGACGCGTGGAGGCGTCCAGTTGCTCGTCGGCCAGAACGCCGTCCTCAATCTGCAGATGGCGCCGTCAACGCTTCAGGAGACGGTGACCGTCACGGCCGAAGCGCCGCTGCTCGACATGGCGGACTCCAGCCTCGGCGGCAACATCGATCCGAAGCAGATGTCCGAGCTGCCGGTGCAGGGCCGCGACTGGATGTCGCTGGCGCTGCTCGCGCCGGGCAATCGCACGACCGCGATGGGCGGTGCACCGGTCCAGGACCGCACGGCGGGTCGCGACCTGCGCGAGTTCCAGCTCAATCTCGACGGTCAGCAGGTGACCGGTCAGCTCGGTCCTGGCGGGCAGCCGCGCTTCAGCCGCGATTCGATCGCCGAGTTCCAGTTCATCTCCAACCGCTTCGATGCGACCCAGGGGCGCTCGTCGGGCGTGCAGGTGAACGCGATCACCAAATCAGGTACGAACCTGTTGAACGGCATGGTCAGCGGGTACTTCCGTAACTCGAAATGGAATGCCGAGGACCCGGTCCTCAACCGCGTCGTGCCGTTCAAGAACCAGCAGTACAGCATGACGCTCGGCGGTCCCATCATCAGAGATCGCCTCCACTTCTTCGGCAGCTACGAGTACGAGCACGAGCCACGCACGACGTTCTCGCTGACGGCGTGGCCGGCGTTCAACGTCGCGCTCTCGGGCGTGAGATCGGTGAAGCTGGGGAGCGCGCGTTTCGATTACGAGCTCTCGTCACAGAGCCGCCTGATGCTGAAAGGCAATCTGACCAAGTCGTGGCAGCCATTTGACGACCTGGGCGCGAAC
>Ga0114129_10001513_pt1 | contig 31448 bp, 29 predicted proteins | sample RhiMetdeltSRZDD1_FD_80071 | JGI IMG/M metagenome (GOLD analysis project Ga0114129, IMG submission 80071) | Populus rhizosphere microbial communities from Tennessee, USA - Rhizosphere MetaG P. deltoides SRZDD1 (version 2) (version 2) | ecosystem: Host-associated > Plants > Roots > Rhizosphere >...
GTTGATCAAACAGATGCGCGAAGGAGGCGGACCTGTTCTTATCGAAGCTGAAGTTGTTCGCCTCGATTCTCATTCATCATCGGACGATCAGAACAAATACCGGAGTGAAGAAGAGATGGCGCGGGCACGCGAGCACGATCCGATTGCTCAGACTGAACGATACGTTTTGAGGAATCAGATCTTGTCTCAGGAGGAGATCGACAAAATGCGCGCGACCATCCAAGCCGAAGTCAATAAGGCTGCGGATGAAGCCGACGCGGCGCCACAGCCGGAGACCGGACATATCACAGCTCACATCTATAGCGACAAGACGCCGGTGGTCGAAGAGAAAGAGGCCGTTTACGTCTCGGACGACACGATCTCGATGGTCGAGGCTCTCAACCGTGGTATGCGGGAAGAGATGGAGCGGAATCCCAAAATTGTGATGTGGGGTGAAGACATTGCCGATCCGAAAGGAGGAGTTTTCGGTGTCACTCGCGGATTGACCAACCTATATCCGGATCGCGTTCAGAACTCTCCCTTAGCAGAGGCAAGTATTGTCGGGGTTGCGGGCGGCATGGCAATCGGCGGCTATAAGCCCATGGTTGAGATTCAATTTGCCGACTACTCTTGGCCTGGCTTCATGCAAATGCGCAATGAAATTCCTACTCTACGATGGCGCAGCAACGGTACATGGTCTAATCCTTTGGTTGTGCGCATCGCCTGTGGCGGTCGTATCAAAGGTGGGCCTTTCCATTCGCAATGCGTTGAAGCAATTTATTCGCACACGCCGGGTTGGTACATCGTGTTTCCCAGCAACGCCGAGGATGCAAAAGGACTGCTCAAAACCGCCGCTCGATGCGACGACCCGGTATTGTTTCTAGAGCACAAGCGGCTTTACCGCCACATCTCTGCCAAAGCCCGTGAACCGAACGCCGACTACGTGATTCCATTTGGAAAGGGAAAGATCAGGCATACGGGCGACGCCGCGACGATCGTGACTTGGGGCGCGACGCTATACACGGCTCTCGAAATTGCTGATGAATTCGATCTCGAAGTGATCGACTTGAGAACGATTGTTCCTATGGATGATGAAATCGTTTTCAACAGTGTGAAGAAAACCAACCGAGTGCTTGTTCTCCACGAAGACGCCGTAACGATGGGATGGGGTGCGGAAGTTGCCGCACGAATTGGTTCAAATTGCTTCGAACATCTCGACGCGCCTGTTCTTCGTGTCGGGGCCAAGGACTCATTTGTGGCATCGGCTGTTTCTCTCGAAGACGAGGTGCTGCCATCAGTTGAAGACTTACGTCGTGAGGTTACGAAACTCCTTGAGTATTAGGGACACAAAAAGCACAAAAGGCGCGACGCTTTTTGCGCTTTTTGTGCCTTTTGTGTTCCTTCTGCCTGCTCCTGAATACGGCTTTCGAGTGATGAAGACTTACCCACACGACCGGAGCGCCTTCACTCAAGGTCTAGAATATCGCGATGGCGTTCTGTATGAAGGTACGGGTATGACAGGACGTTCGTCAGTCCGAAAGGTCGAACTTGCAACAGGTCGAGTGCTGCAAAAATTCGACGTTCCGCCACCATTCTTCGGCGAAGGTATCACGGTCCTGAATCAACAAATCCTCGAACTGACGTGGCAGTCGCAGACGGGGTTTGTGTACGACAAATCAAGTCTACAATTGCTGCGCAGCTTCAGCTACGCAGGACAGGGCTGGGGCATGACGAATGACGGCCGGCAGATTTATATGAGTGACGGATCATCGGAGATTCGCGTTTGGGATCCGGCCACGTTCAAAGAAGTTCGGCGGATCACAGTCAAGGATGGCTCGACGCCGATCACGCAGCTGAATGAATTGGAATGGGTTCGCGGCGAGATTTATGCAAATGTATGGCAAACGGAGCGCATCGCGCGGATTTCTCCTGCCGATGGAAAGGTTCTCGGTTGGATTGACCTTACGGGCATTCTCCCCAAAACCGAGCGGCCGGACCCCGACGCCGTTCTTAACGGAATCGCTTACGACGTAGCAGGGGATCGCCTTTTTATAACCGGTAAACTGTGGCCGAAAATTTTCGAGATTAAAATCGTGGCTAAGAAATAGCGAACCTATTGCGTTTGTTGTGCTGCCTGAGTTTCTTCTTCTGTTTTCATCCAGCCATCGAAAAGGTTAATGAGCCGGTTGCCATATGAAGCGTTGACTTCGGAATGGGTAACCTGAACGATTGTGGTCCCCTCTTCGTTCAGCTTCTTGAACAGTTCCATGATTTCTTTGCCTTGAGAAGAGTGGAGATTGCCCGTAGGTTCGTCGGCCAGGATCAGGCGGGGATTTGCAATGACTGCGCGTGCGACAGCAACCAGTTGTTGCTGTCCGCCGGAGAGTTGATTGGGATACAGATCTTTTTTGCCGACTATTTGGAATCGATCGAGGGTATCGGCGACGATTGCCTGTCGTTCGTTTCGGCGAATATTCCGATATGAGAGCGGGATGTCGAGGTTCTCGTACACCGTCAGGCTGTCGAGCAGGTGATACTGCTGAAAGACGAAACCGATATATCGCTTGTTTATTTCAACGCGGTCCTTCGGCTTCAACTTGTGGACCGGTTCCGAGAGAAAGTAATACTCCCCCTGCCAGTTACTATCCAGCATGCCGAGAATTGCCAAAAGCGTGGATTTGCCGGCGCCGGACGGGCCCATGATGGTGACGAAGTCGCCTTGTTTGATATCGAGACTGATCCGGCGCAGAACAAACGTCTTGCCGGCTCCCGTCTCATAGAACTTTTCGAGATTTCTTAGTTCGATCATTTTATTTAGCGCCGGCCTGCGAGCTATTTCACGCTCTGTTCCTCAAGAAATGCTTCATCCACGACCTTGCCATCAAACAAATGCACTGTGCGATCTGCGTAGCGTGCGTATCGGGGATCATGGGTGACCATGCAAATGGTAGCACCTTCTCGATGCAGTTCACGAAGCAGATCCATCACCGCCTCTCCATTTCTGGAATCGAGGTTTCCCGTAGGTTCGTCTGCGAGCAGAATGGCGGGCTGTCCGCAGAGAGCTCTGGCCACTGCCACGCGTTGCTGTTGACCGCCGGAGAGTTGTGAAGGGTAGTGCTTCATGCGATGCGCCATACCTACTTTTTCGAGGGATTCCTGCACCCGTTTCTTCCGCTCCGCCGACGGCATGCCGCGGTAGGTGAGGGGAAGTTCGACGTTCTCGTACACCGTGAGGTCTCCGATCAGATTAAACGCCTGGAAGATGAAACCGATCTCGCGATTACGCACTCGCGCGCGTTCGCTCATCGAAAGGTCCTGAACCGGTTTGCTGTTTAGTACATAAGTGCCTTCGCTTGGGGTGTCGAGCAAACCCAGTATGGAGAGCAGCGTTGATTTGCCGCAGCCCGAAGGGCCGGAGATCGAGAAATATTCGCCTCGCTTTATTTCCAGATCAATGCCTGCCAGTGCATGGGTTTCGACTTCGTCGGTTAAAAAGACCTTCTTCACTCCTTCCAAATGGATCACCATATCGTTCATGCTCAACTCCTCCGCTTGATGGCTTGTTCCAGAAACGTTTCAATTCAGTCGCACGCGATCATACGAGTCCCAGGCAGACATATCCGACAGGATGACCTGATCGGTTTCGCGTAAGCCCTCAACAATTTCGATCTGATTCACCGAACTGCGGCCAAGTTTGACTTGGACGCGATTGGCCTCTCCGTTGGGCATCAATCTGAAGATTCCCACAGTGCTTTCGGCCTGGCCGTACGCAGGCCGACCGACATAGAGAACGTCTGCGAGCCGTTCAATGTCGATAGTTCCGTCAACGCTTAAGTCAGGCCGAGTTCCTTTCGGATATTCGCCGTTGAGCTGAACATCCACCTTCACTGTCCCATTGACAGCAGCGGGGTCAATTCGGATGACCTGTCCCGGAATAATTCCACTTCGAGTATCAATGGAAGCCGGCTGGCCGACGGCGACATCCTTGACTTGCGTCTCGGGAATTTGGAGTTCGGCCTTCAAACGGCCGGGCTCTGCCACCTTCGCGAGGATCGTCCCGGGCGCCACACGCTGGCCCGGTTCCACAGGAACCTGCTGCACAACTCCGGCAACGCCGGCGCGTACGTTTAGTTCGTCGAGCTGTTTTTTCCGCAATTCATAGGCGACCCGCAGCTGCTCAACCTTTGCTTGTTGCGCTCCGATTCTCGCTGCGGCCGACTTGGAATTACTCTCGACTTTCTTCTTTTCCATCTCATTCTTAGAACTAAGTTCCTGAGCTGTCACTTGAGATTTTTTGAGGATGATATCGGCGATTAGGCCATCCTGGGCCAACTCTTTATTGGCTTCGTAGTCCAGCTTTGCTTTGTTGTATTCGGATTCTGCGCTCATTTGCTGGGCTTGTTGGTTAATAAGATCGTTTTCAAGCGTGGCTTCAAGGTTTGCCAGATCGGCTTCCGCTCCTTTTAGCTGGAGTTCAGCATCCGTTGACCGTTGCCGAACGTCGGGATTGCTCATTACAAGGATGATCGTGTCAGGCTTAGCGACATCGCCGGGCCGCGCCCGCCTCTCCTCGATGATGCCTTCACTGGTTGCGGGAATCCATCGCACTTCTTCGGGCACCAGCGTTCCGATACCGCGGACTTGCCGAAGCATTTCTCCGCGTTTCACCGTATCAATCCAGACTGTCGCGCGATCAACCGACGGTGCTGCGGGCTTCATTCGGGACAGCCCGAGTGTTACGCCCGCCGCCACGATGAGGACCAGGACCACTATGATGACCCTCTTGATTCTTTTGTTTCGCGCGACCGACCTTGGCCGTGCAACGTCCATAACGCCTCCGGACTTGGATTAAAGGTGCCTTATTGTATCAGTTCCCGAATTGTGCAACCTGTAGCTGCTTTCTCCCAATTTCAGCCTCGGGGCACAACGCCGTCATACGAAATCCCGTCGTTAGAAGTTCCTCCGCTCCGGCGAGATTACTCCACGGACCCCCGTTCCATATGGCATCCACATCACCATCTCTAAACGCATTGTTATCAGAGCCTGAGCCGAATGGTTGTGTTGCCGCAGTGTCCGGTTTTGGGACAAGCGTTCGCGGAAGCGAACAAGGAAAACTTTGGAAGCGGCAGACGACGATGCTGGGTTCCCTGTGAAATCTGCGGAATCCTCGCCGCGAGACTGTTTGGTACTCAATGCGCTAAAAGCCGGGCATGGAAACGCCGAGAGTTCTCATTGCCGATGACCAACCCCACGTTCTCGAAGCGCTTCAATTGTTGCTCAAGAACGAAGGATTTTTGTCTGAAACCGTAAATTCGCCTGGTGCTGTCGTCGAGGCCGTTCAAGACAGAAACTTCGATGTTCTTCTGCTGGATCTGAACTACGCTCGGGACACAACATCCGGCGCGGAAGGTCTGCAACTTCTCTCACGAATTCGAGAGCTCGACAGCGCGTTACCCGTGGTTTTGATGACGGCCTGGGGCAGCATCGAACTCGCCGTTGAAGCGATGCAGGGCGGCGGTCGCGACTTTCTTCAGAAGCCGTGGGACAACGAAAAACTCGTCAGTTCTCTCCGGCGCCAAATTGAAGAAGGCCGGCTGCTCCGGGAAAAAAAGCGCGAACTGGATGAAGCCCGCGCCATCCAACAGCGGTTCCTTCCAGCGGAAATGCCGAAGCTCCGCGGCTGCGATATTCAGGCGTTCTGGAAACCACTGAACGGAGTCGGTGGAGATTATTTCGATGCAATGCAGTTGGATGATTCCACGGTTGCCTTGTGCATAGCCGATGTTGCAGGAAAGGGTCTTCCTGCGGCCCTGCTCATGTCCAACATGCAGGCCACTGTCCGGAGGCTCATGCAGGCCACATGTAGTCCCGCTCAATTGTGCAGGCAGTTCAATCGTGTCGCCGTGGAGAACACGACCTCAGAAAGATTCGTGACGTTGTTTTATGCCGTGCTCGACTTAAAAACACGGACTCTCCGCTATACGAATGCCGGCCATGTACCGCCAATGCTGGTCCGGGCGGGCGGGACGATCGAACGTCTGTGCGACGGCGGCACGGTGCTCGGAGCTTTCGGCGATAGCGCTTACGACGAGACTCAAATCGATGTGCGCGCTGGTGATCGGATGGTGTTCGTGACTGACGGAATCACCGAAGCGCGAAACGTGGAAGACGAAGAGTTCGGTGATGCTCGTCTTGCCGCTCTGTTGCTGCAATATCGCGACTTGGAGCCCGCCCAGCTTCAGCGTGTACTGATTGATTCGGTTGTGTCGTTTGCGGGTGAGGCATTACAAGACGACGCAACCATCATGATCGTTTCATGCGACTAGATCTCGTTGCTGATCCGGCGAACGTGAACCCCTTTTCTTTTTTCCGGTCTTCCTGCATTCTTCACATTTCATGAAGACTGCTTCGCCGCGCGTTCTTATTGCTGATGATCAGCCCGATGTTATTGAAGCTTTGAGGCTATTGCTAAAGGGCGAAGGCTATCAAATTGAAGCGGTCACCTCGCCTTCCGGTATCATTGATGCCGTCGAGAGCCGGGACTTCGAGGCGGTTCTCATGGATTTGAACTACACTCGTGACACGACTTCCGGTCAGGAAGGCCTGGACGTGGTGACAAAAATCCACGCCATTGACGCAAATTTGCCAATCATCGTCATGACCGCGTGGGGCAGCATCGAGCTTGCAGTTGAAGCCATGCGCCGGGGAGCACGCGACTTCGCACAGAAACCCTGGGAAAACGCGAGACTGCTTAATATCGTTCGAACGCAGGTGGAGCTGGGCCGTAGCCTGCGCAAGGAACGGCGGCTCGAGGCGGAAAACGAGCTGCTTCGCGCGGAGGGCCGGCCAACGTTTATAGCCCAGGCCCCTACGATGCAGCCCGTACTTCAGCTCATTTCCCGCGTTGGACCGTCCGATGCCAACGTTCTCATTACAGGAGAGCATGGTACGGGCAAGGAAGTCGTCGCACAGACCCTACACGCGTTATCGGCCCGAGCATCAAAGACAATGGTTACCGTGAATGTCGGAGGTCTTGCGGAAGGCGTTTTCGAGAGCGAGATGTTCGGCCATGTAAAGGGCGCGTTCACTGATGCTAAAAGCGACCGCGTCGGCCGCTTCGATCTCGCCGATGGCGGAACGCTTTTTCTCGACGAGATCGCCAATGTGCCGCTTAACCAACAGGCCAAGCTGCTTCGTGTGCTGGAGACCGGCGAGCTCGAGCGCGTCGGATCATCGAAAACTCACCGGGTCGACGCGCGCATCCTCTCAGCGACAAACGCGAACTTGAATGAGGAGGTTGCGGCAGGTCGTTTCCGGGGCGATCTGTTGTTCCGATTGAATACCATCGAAGTTCATCTTCCGCCGTTACGAGATCGCCGAGAAGATATCCCGGCCTTGGCCAACCATTTTCTCGCGGCACATGCGAAGCGATATCGGAAACATCTAACCGCATTCGACTCTGCTGCTATGCAAGCTCTGCTCGCACACCCGTGGCCCGGCAATGTAAGGGAACTCGATCATGCCGTAGAACGCGGGGCACTGATGGCGCAAAAAACAACTGTCGGTGTGGCAGACCTCGGTTTAGGCTCAGCCGGCGGATCGATGACGACGGCGCGCCTGGAAGATATGAGTATGGAAGATGTCGAGTCGTTTCTGATCCGCAAGGCACTAACGCGCTTCGGTAATAATGTCAGCCAGGCGGCCAATGCTTTGGGCCTCAGCCGTAGCGCTCTTTACCGGCGAATGCAGCGGTACGGAATCTAGATGCCGTTTAAGATCTAAGGACGAACCGTGCTGATCAAGACAGACATTCGAAGGCGACCACACCCGAGAGGCAGGATCGCATTTCGCCTCAGCCATGACCGGCGACTCTTCTTCATGGCACTTATCGCTGCGCTTCCGGCCGTCGTTGTGTCGTTGACGCTGCTTTGGACGGGATCGTTCACGCCACGAGTGCAATGGACTCTGACGGCGCTGATCCTCGTCGTGTGGTTAGCCTTTGTCAGCGAGATTCGCCAGCGGGTCGTATTCTCGCTCCAGACATTGTCCAATATTCTCGCAGCGCTTCGAGAAGGCGACTATTCGATTCGAGGCCGCGACAGCCGCAACGACGATGCACTCGCAGAAGTCACGCGCGAAGTAAATACTCTTGCCCAGACTCTCCGCGAACAGCGGATGGATGCGCTGGAAGCGACAACTCTATTGCGGAAGGTGATGGAGGAAATCGACGTCGCAGTGTTCTCCTTCGACGGCGAACACAAGCTGCGCCTCGTTAACCGTGCCGGAGAGCGACTTCTGAATATGCCGTCGGAGAGATTGTTGGGACTGAAAGCGGAAGAAATCGGTCTGTCCGATTGTCTCAACGAAGGCGCGAGCTCCCGGGTCATTGACGCCGTTTTTCCGGGTGGATCTGGCCGGTGGGAAATCCGTCGAAGTATGTTTCGGCAGGGTGGCTTGCCACATCAGTTATTGGTTCTCTCGGACTTGAGCCGTGCCCTGAGGGACGAAGAGCTGAAAGCATGGCAACGTATCGTGCGTGTAATCGGGCATGAATTGAACAATTCACTGGCCCCGATCAAATCCATTTCCGGCAGCCTAACTGCGATGCTCCAGAAGGAAACACGCGCTGCGGATTGGCAGGAGGACCTGCAGCGTGGTCTGGCAGTGATCGGTGCCCGCTCGGAGTCACTTAGCCGATTCATGGCGGCGTATGCGCGCCTCGCTAAGCTTCCGCAACCCAACTTCCAGCCTGTGGAAATCGCTGCGCTTATCCGGCGTGTTGTAGGGCTTGAAACGCGCATTAAAGTTTCGCTGGAGATGGGGCCAGAGCTCACCATTCGCGCTGATGGCGATCAGCTCGAACAGCTCCTCATCAATCTCGTTCGGAATGCTGTCGATGCGGCGCTTGAAACAGGTGGAGGCGTGCGTGTCGTGTGGCACCGGTCCTCTCGGCATCTTGATATCCTCGTGCAAGACGAAGGCCCCGGTCTTTCAAATACCACCAATTTGTTTGTGCCTTTTTTCACAACGAAGCCAGGCGGTTCGGGCATTGGGCTTGTTCTTAGCAGACAAATTGCGGAAGCACATGGTGGGACGCTCACACTCGAGAATAGGGAAGCCGCTGTTGGGTGTGAGGCCACATTGCGCCTGCGTATTTAGGGAACCCTTAATTGCTTTCTTCTTTCCACAATGCGGGTTTGTTGCTCAACCAAAACCACAGCGCCGTTCCGACGATCGGGAGAAGACTCATTGTGATGAAGATCGTTGTGAACGATCCGAGATCGACCCATCGGCCGTATATCGGGAGTACGACTGCTTGCACGGCAGACCAGGAGCCGGACCCGATCCCGGCCACCATGGCTGTGCGATCCGCTGCATAAATCCGCATACCGACTCGTAACGAGGTCACGACAAAGCCGTCCGCAACAAACGTTGCCCAGAACAAAAGGGCGAGAACGACGGCCAAAGAGTTGGTGTGGGTTATGAAAACTGAGGGCAACGCGAGAATCGTCAAAAGTACGAAGATTCGCGCCGGGCCCCTGCGGTCCGGAATCTCGGCCAGATATCGGTCCGCTACCCATCCCCAAAAGAAATAGCCGGCTTCCCAACCGACCATCGGAATCCATACGTACTTCAGGAGACTCGCTTGCGTCAGTCCGAGCGCCCTGTTCAGATAGAGCGGGCTCAAATATGCGACGATTCCGAGTGCAACGGCTCCCAATCCAAAGCTCGAAGCCACAACCCAGAAGCGACGTTCCGTGAGGTTAGGCCACGTCATCTTCAAGATCTTCGGCTTTTGCATAGGCAAAAAGGGGGGTCGTGAAACGGCCAGCCACAACAGCAACCAGGCTGTGCCGAGTGCCCCCGTGATCAAAAACGCGGCTTGCCATCCGTATCGCAATGCAACAGGTCGCACGAGCAACGGTGTGATTATTGCTCCCAAAGACGCGCCGCTATATCCAAGGGCCATTCCGCGCGATCGTTGGTTCGCCGGCAATGCCTCCGATGCTGTCCGCAATGCGCCGGGGAATGCGGCGCCTTCGCCGAAGCCGAGGACACCGCGAGCTACTGCGAAGCCGATGAAGCCCGTGACCCATGCGTGTGAAGTGCTGGCAGCAGTCCACAAGGCAACGGCCATCAGCATTCCTATCCGCAATCCTGCATAATCCAGCAGCGAGCCCCACAGCGGGTTGCCCACCATATACGCAAAAGAAAAGGCCGATATCGCATTGGCGTATGCGTTAGCGCTGAGGCCGGTGTCGTGCAGGATTGTGGGTGAAAGGACAGCCAGGACCTGCCGGTCGATATATGACAGCAGCGTGGACAACATAATGGTGGTCGGAGCCACCCACCTGGTCAGTCGAGTCGTACGATCCAGCCTTTCAGTTCTGGCGAAGGTGAGGGGTAACGTTCCAGCACGAGAGGATCGTGACCGGGAATGACGTGCTCGCGAGAACTTGCCAGGGCGTACGCTCGACGATATCCCTCCATGACCTCCGCAATGTTGTAAGCGATCGGGTACGGGATCCCGCGCTCCATATTCGCGTACAGATGTGAAGCATCCGACGCAAGGACCAGGACGCCCCGTCGCGTGTTGACTCTAACGATTTGCATTCCCATGGTGTGTCCCCCGACGTGGTGCACACTTAGACCAGGCGCGATATCCTCGTCGCCGTTGTGAAATACCACGCGGCCGGCGAAAAGCCTTCGAATCATCGCCGCAATGTCCTCTGCATCGAATGGCCAACGAGTGAACTCGTGCGACATATGCCGTCCCGTGCAGAATTGCATTTCGCGATCCTGAACGTGATAACGCGCAACTGGAAACAATTCATGGTTGCCACAATGGTCGTAATGCATATGCGTGATGATGACGTCTTCCACTCGCTGCGGCTCTACACCAATAGCCCTCAGGCCATCGCGCGGACTCTTCAGAAAAGTCCGGCCACGGCGGTTTGCTATTTCCTCATCAAATCCAGTATCTACGACGAACGTGCGCCCAGCCGATCTCAATACCCAGACGTAGTAATCCAGCGGCATCGGTGAATCGTCGTGCGGATCACCTGCAATGAAGTTCTCGCGTGCTGCACGAATATGATGAGCATATCGCACCGCATATGCTTCCCATGTTTTCCCATTCATATGTTCGATGAATCGCCTCGAATCGCTCGACTGTACCACCCTTGAACCTTGACATAAACAACCCAGGAACGTATGTTCCGGAGAAAATTGAATCGTATGCGTTCTTGCTCAATAGAAGTTCCAGGAGGTTTGTTACATGAAGGTTCGACTGCTTAGTTTGCTGCTGTTAATTCTCGTCGCTCTTCCTACATTCGCACATCATTCAACGGCAATGTACAACATGAATACTCCGGTCACCGTCACCGGCGTGGTGAAGAGATTCGAATGGACGAATCCTCATGCGTTCGTCTTCTTAGAAGTGAAAGACGAAAAGGGCAATACTGTCGAATGGGAAGTTGAAATGATGAGCTTGAATCATCTTCGAGGCTACGGGTGGACTCGCGACACGGTAAAGCCTGGAGATGTAATTTCCTGCACGGGCGGCGCGGCGAAAAGCGGATCTCCTTCAATGATCAGCTCTTATATGAAGCTCACGGACGGCCGGATGATGAAGTCGTAGAAAGGATGTGCATAATGAAATCGATTCTCGCTTTCGCCATCATGGCCTTGGCTGTCGCGATGACTTGTGCGCCGGCATGGACACAAGCGCCCGCCCAACAGCCCGCAGGGCAAACTCCTCCGAAAGTAGCACCGGGAGCCGTGCCTGCCGGCTTTGATGGATCGGCATACAGCAAGGCCAGAGAACTCCAAGCGCGCATCGTCACTTTCACGGTGGAACCCGCATCTATAAAGCCAGGACAGTCGGTCTCCATGGTGTGGCACACGGAAAACCCTAGCGGTGTAACGATTGATCCGGAACTCGGACGTGTAACACCGCGCGGCAGCCGACAACTTACGCCGGCCGCGACGACGACTTATACACTAACCGTCAGCGGCCCAAACAATCAGGTCCTTACAAAAACGGTTACTGTCACAGTAGCAGGAACAACGCCAGTGAATGCAGCTCCTCGAGCTGATGCTGGAAAGAAAGCAGTCCCCCGATTTCCGGATGGAAAGCCCGATTTTTCGGGTGTGTACGGCGGCGCTGGTGGGGGTGGGGCACGCGATGCTGCAGGCGGAGCAGCTGCGGCTGGTCCTGTCCTTAAGGCCGGCTCTGAGAAATTCCGAATTGTAAGAGGGCCCGATGACACGGGGGCGACATCGAACTGCATGCCGTTGGTTCCCCCGCAATCCTGGGGTGTCCCTTACCAGTTCCAGATTTTGCAGGGAACAAACTATGTGGCAGTTTTTCATGAATACCCGGGCACCTTCAGGATCATACCGACCGATGGAAGTCCTCATATGGTCGATCCGGATCCGAGTTGGCTTGGGGACTCTGTTGGTCGTTGGGAAGGTGACACGCTAATCGTCGATACGATCGGTTTCAATGACAAGACCGAGTTGCAGGGTTACCGTCACACCGAAGACCTGCACATGGTAGAACGATTCCGACGCACCGATTTCGAGACCATACAATACGAAGTGACCATCGAGGATAAGAACGTCTTCGAAAAGCCATACACATTGACGAGAACGTTCACCCTGCGCCCGGACCTCAAACGGATCGAGGAATTCATTTGCGAGAACAATCGCGATTACAGGCCGCTGTTCGGGAAGTAGGGAGCAGGTAAAGGGAAGAACACCATGCCCCTAAAGGGTTCCTGGCTCTTTCCTATAATCCAGTCAGTGCACCTTATTGGTATCGCGCTACTCGTTGGCAGTATCGCGATTACTAACTTTCGCCTGATCGGCTATGTCCTGCCCGATTATGGCATCGCGGAAGTAAATCGCCGGTTCGCACCCTGGAGGCGAATCGGCTTTGCGATCATGCTCATCACCGGCCCGCTTCTATTCGCTGCCGACGTGCCGCGGTATACAAGTAATCGGGCGTTTCGGCTCAAGATGGCGGTTCTCGCCGCCGCACTCGCTTTTCATTTCACCATGCAAAACCGGCTGGTGATGCAGGGACGCCGCAAACTAGCAGCGTTCATTTCGATAACGCTTTGGACGTGTGTAGTGCTTGGCGGCCGGGCGATCGCGGACTTTGACGTTTGAACCTCGGATCGTACCTTGCGCAGTCCACCTGGGGTTATCCCATCATCGGTGCCATTCACGTCCTCGCAATGGCTTGGTTCGGAGGCACTGTTCTGGTCGCAAGCCTTGAACCGGATTTGCGCAAACTCAGCCGGTTAGGACTCGCGCTGGCATTGTTCAGCGGCGCGGTCTTGTTCTGGATGCATCCATTCCAGTACTACAGCAGCATGTCATTTCGAGTGAAGTTGGTACTCCTGCTGGTGCTCGCGGGAATGAAGCGCGGTCGCACGGTGTCACTAATCCTTTGGGCCGCGATCATCTTTGCGTCTCGCGGCATTGCATTTTGGTAGACAGTTATTTCTGGGTTGGATCGGTTTCGTTCGCGCCCGCGGACGTCAGTACTCTCCCGTCGGGCATTTTCCCATTCATGAACATCCCGCCATTTGCACCGTCTTTCATCGGCCGGTACGTAATAGTGATCTTGTCGCCGGCCTTCAGGGTGTTCTTGGTCCAACCGCGCCGGGCGAGAAAATTGGGGCTCATTCCTTCGAAAGCGAAAGTGTCGGATCCGCCCTTGTCATTGGGAACATCAATCCAGAGCCAGATGTGAGGATTCGTCCAATCGAGTTGCTTCACGGTTCCCGTTACCGTTTTCTGGCTGGCGACATCGAACGCAGCAAAAGAATGATGCGCCGATGAGGGAATAGCAGCAGCGGCAATGAATACCGCTGCGATAACTGCGGGGAGGAACGAATATTTCATGCTGATCCTCGTTAATCCTTCTCAGGCGCGGCAGGAGGCGTCAAGTTGATTCCCGCCTTGCCGCTTTGATCCACATAATTACGATTATTCTCTTCACAAATGTATTCCGAAATTGTCCAGTTCCGATGACGTCTCAAACTATTGGTTGTCGCGTATGGAGCAGCCAAAACCCCAGGGTCGGTCACCGTCGTCTCTATTGTCATCGTATCGGGATCCGTCAGCCGGAAGCGCTCCACGATTTTCATTTTGTCGGAATGCGGGACGCCGCGCGCGAGCTGGACGTGATCACTGAAGCCGATCGTTTCCACAATCAAAGTATCGCCTTCCCACCGTCCGACGGAAGTGCCGAAAAACTTCGCGTCGGGATCTTCGGGCAGCCGTCGGCCGTCCGTATAAATATGCCGGACCTGTGTATATGCCTCGATGACTATCGTCACTTTGCCAGGCGTGAGCAGGAATTCCATCGGATAAGGCTGACCCATGATACCTGGCATGCCGGGTGGGAGGCAGTTTGCAGTAGTGTTGTCTTCAGGCTGTGGAGCTTTTGCTGCCGCAGCTCTCATCGCTTCGAATTGGGGAGTGAAGGACGGTCCTGCTGCCGCCGATCCACGTCCGCCGCTGGCAGCGCCTGCAGTTCCTCTTCCGGCAGCCTGAGGCGGATTCCCGCGCGGGGCATTAGGGGCTGTTCCGAAGACCGGATTACCGCCTCCTCCAACACCGGACCGCTCCCAAACGCCACTGAAGTCCGGCAATTTTGCTAGGGCGGCCCAATCTGCCGGTGTAGGTGCTTTGTAAACCGGCTGCTGCGCGAGGGTAACTCCGGCAACAACCACCGTCGTGAGCACAGCAACTAAAATTACAACGTAAAAAGTTCTGTTATGGTTCATTGCGTGAAAGTTATGTCGGTCGGAAAAGCTGTGTCAAGTCGGATTGACTTTAGTTGAAGGCGTCCTTATCTACTTCGCCGCTTGTTTCAAGTACTCCGCAAGGCCGCCAAGTTCGAGGAGAGTGCGCATCGAATCCGGAAACTTAGGGAATGGATAATGGACATTGTTGTGATGGATTTCACCGGCCGCAAGATCAATTCGAATTTCGTCACCCTCGGCAATGTTGGGATAAAGCTCAGGACACTCGACAATGGGCAGCCCTGAGTTGATCGCGTTTCGATAAAAAGTGCGAGCGAACGAAACGGCGACGACTGCCTTGATGCCCAGGCCGATTATCGCCGTGACCGCCTGCTCACGCGCGCTGCCGCAGCCGAAGTTGCGGCCGGCAACCAGAATGTCGAATGTGCGAAGCTTTTCGGCAAAGCCTTCCCCCAGAACTTCGAACGCGTGTTCCGCCAGTTTGTCGGGCTCGATATAGATAAGATACCGGCCGGCAATAATGATGTCTGAGTTGACGTTATCGCCAAATTTATAAACTGTTCCTTGAAGTTCTCTTTGCACGATCAGAACTCCCTTGGATCGGTGATGACGCCTTTGAGAGCCGACGCAGCCAGCGTTGCCGGACTGCACAAGTAAATCGATGATTTGTTGCTTCCCATCCGGCCCAGGAAGTTGCGGTTCGCTGTCGATAAGCAAACTTCACCATCAGCAAGAATGCCACCGTCGCCGGCGCACGCGCCGCATCCAGGATTGGTAAGTGTGCCCCCGCTTTCGACGAGAGTCTGAAGAACTCCGTTGCGCATGGCTTCGAGCATGATCTGCTTCGAGCCGGGTGTGATGATGAACCGCACATCAGGATGGATATGCCGGCCTTTTAAAATGCCGGCCGCTACAACCAAGTCTTCCAGCTTCGCATTAGCGCAGGAACCTAGAAAGACTTGATCAATGTGTGTACCGGCGACCTCTCCAATAGGCTTGGTGTTTTCGACCTCGTGCGGGCATGCAATCATGGGCTCCAGTTGCGAAACGTCAACGTCCAGTATCTTGCCGTAGACCGCATCTGCATCGGCATGCACTTCTTCGTAAGTGCGTTCCTTTATTCGGTCCTTGAGATATTGGCGCGTTTTAGCATCGGGAGGAACGAATGCGCACTTCACGCCCATTTCCATTGCGAGATTCGTCATGGTCATCCGTTCCGAGATACTCAGGTTGCGGACAGTGTCGCCATAGAACTCTACCGATTTATAAGTGCAGCCGTCCGCGCCGAGATTTCCGATGAGCTGAAGCATCAGATCTTTCGAGTAAACACTCTTTGAAAACTTTCCCCGGAGGACGATCTTGTAGCTTTCCGGAACCTTCATCCAAAGCTTGCCGGTAATCCACACCGATGTGACTTCGGTATATCCAATTCCAGACCCGAGCGCTCCGAGGCTCCCATAGATCGTGCAATGCGAATCTGTGCCTACGATCAAATCGCCCGGCGCGACGTGGCCGGCCTCCATGAGAACTAAATGCGCTATGCCCGCATCGACGTCATAAAACTTTCGAATGCCGTACTTCTTCACGAAGTTCCGGCACTTCAGATGATCCGCGGCGTTCTTTTCCGATTTCGCGGGCGCGATGTGATCCAGAACGACTGCAATGCGCTCGGGATCATACAACTTGGTCGCCCCAACTTTTTCCATCACGCTTACGGACCGCCACGTCGCCGTGTGGCTCATAACGAGATCCGGATACGCATCGACGATTTGTCCCGGAACAACACGAGACAGCCCTGATTTGTGAGCCAGGATTTTTTCGGCGATTGTCATTCCCATACGGACGAGATCCTAACCTAAATATGGAATCGTTTGCGGGCCGTTTGGAAGAACGCAAAGTCTCGCTTCCGACCCCGCTGCGGCTAGCGCCTGATCAACAGTATCGGCCACGTCCCCGATCGGCTCGAAGTGGGCCTTACGGATTTGATCGTCGGAGAGACAGCCGGCTTTAATGAGGACTCGTGCTTTGAGCTGTACCATCGCCTGAATTTGTACCTGCCATTGATCCGGGCGTGAGTAGTCTGCGTTCGTAATCATGTCCAGTAATTCGCGCGGGGATGACCGCGACGCTAGAATCTCTCCATATGCTCCGTGATTCGGGATACCGTCGCGGCACTCCGCTGCGCATACGATAGTGCCCCCAGGTTTGACGATCTTCGCGGCGGCAGACATTCCTTTTACGGCCTGGTAGAGGTTCTGATCGAGTGGGTAGCCCGAGTTCGTCGTGACGACCACGTCAAAAGGCTTCTCAACCGCCCGCATTGAGTTGCGGCGCGCAACCTGGCATGCGACTGCGTGTTCCTGCAGCAGATCGCCCGCAAACGCGGCCGTGATTTTCTGATCGCGATTAAGCGTGACATCTAATGCAAAATCCACACCCGTCATTCGCGCGATCTCGCGAACGTCGTCATGCACGGGATTTCCTTCGGTAACTCCCCAAGTCGCGTTTGGATGCCCGATGCGGCGCGCATCGTGAAGCGTCATGACCGTATCGAGGCCGGCAAGACCGGGCGCCACCATTTTGGGACCGCCGCTGAACCCGGCGAAGAAGTGCGGTTCAACGAAACCGGTTGTGATCTTAAAATCGCTCGCGCCCCATTCGCGATTCAACAGCACACGCACACCCGTTGAAGTATTTCCGACATGCACCAACGACGCAGTGTCGCGCGCATCGTGACAAACAATGCGGCAACTGCGAGCGAACTCCCGGCCGATCATCCGCTCGATTTCCTCGGGACCATTCCGTCGATGCGTTCCGGTCGCAATGAAAATCGTAATGTCATCCAGCCGAATACCGGGCATTTCCAACGCAAGGGCTTCCAGCATGGCTTGCCTCGGTTGAGCCCGAGTAATATCGCAAACTGAGATTCCAACTTTTTGGCCCGGCCGGATCAATTCGCGCAGCGGCGGTTTGCCGACGGGTGACCGTATGGCCTGAATCAAGACGTCATGAGGGTCTGAAGCAGGAGGCAGGTAATGCGGTTCAATTACTGTCGCATCATCGGGAATGTCAACCCTAAGGCCGGTTGTCCCATAGTCGAGCTTCACTTTCATCGTTGGTCAGAATACCACTTGTTGCCGCGCTGCGCCGGGTTTGGATATGCTCCTGCTCGTTATGATCGTGTACAACGGCTCCTTGGAAGATTCGGGCGAACTCATCCAGTTCTTTCGGCGTGAGGCGGATAAGTTGAAGGCGCTAAGAAAGCTGGTCGTTAATCGTGAAAAAACCGTCGTCTGGGATGTGAACAAGGACAGCATTGAGTTTCCGGGATTGACTTATGGTTGCGCAAGCCTTGACGAGCTGCTCCGGGAATTGGGAATCGTGTTTAACCCCAAGACACTCCACAACCCCCAGGCCACGCCGACAGGAGTTAAAGAATTTGATATCAGCGCAAAATGGACGTGGGGACACGACCGGGTATTGTGAATTGCACGCTACTGAACGTTTTTGGCGAAGATGATCACGGGAGGTTGGCGCCAAACGCCTCGAGCGAACAACCGGATGGCTTTGGCTGCGTCGTCTTGAACCTGGTTTGAGTAGATAGACAGGAACCAACCCTCTTTGATCAATTCTTTGAGTCTTTGTTCGACCTGCTTTTGATAATCCTTCTGGCTCTTGTAGTGCGTCCGGATTTGCTGTGTAGAGAAGGGAATCTCATACCCTGCAATTGAGCAGTAGAAGTCCGCACGCGTCGCGGGATCAAATCCTGGTTTAGCAGTGTTGGGCACTCCGTACTTCGCGATCGGCACATCTACATACGTGTTGCGCACGCCGCCCTTGGCATTTCCGAATTCGTCGAGAACGACAGCAGAGTTTTGCACTGTGATCCATTCACCATGCGGGGGAGTGATTCCTTTGTCGACCCACTGGATCAAGTGATGAAGCCCCATCGACATCAAGGCGCCTTCCGGAAAACTAGTGACTGGCTTCTCGCATGGATCCGGGTGGTAGTTCGGGTTCTCACGAGAGTCGTTGTGAGGCATGCCGGCGACTTCGTAGAGCCTGTACTTGTTTCCGTCCGCATCGCTGTCGGGTTTCCGATATTTATTGCCCATAGCGGCCGTGGCGTTGACTTCGGTTTGCGTTTGCATCTGAACGAGCGGAATGTCCACTTGGGGGATCGGGTTGTTGCCGACACGCTAGTGGGAAAGAAGCCGTCGAATATCGGGCCGCCATCGGCCAGCCGGGAAAGCGCGTGCTGCCGGAGGAATTGCACAAGGACTCCGGATGATTGCGAGGTGCCCATCAGAAACGAATGACGAACTTTGAGTCCGGCAAATGGTCCATCACTGAGGTTGGCTTTAATCAACGCGCCGATTTGCGCGGTAATCTCATTCACTTGGGTTGCTTCCGGAATACTCAAAGATTTGTATCGCTCGGGATTGGCTTTGATGATTGATGCTTCGGTGGGCGCCTTCTGCGAAGCAATCTCAACATGGATGTGACCTTGATTGATCATGTATAACCGCGTCGTGTAGAACATCCAGCTGTTGCCGCTGCTGTGCATGACTTCCGATACGACGATCCCGCTGAATTTCTTGGGATCCTTTGGCTGACGGACGACGATTCGAGTCGTATACGGTTTGCCGGCGGCCGTACCGGAGACGAAGTATTCGTTCGCCACGTATCCGAGATCTTCGGGAGCAGTTCCTTTCGGAACCTCTCGAAGTCCTGGAAACATCACACCTGGCGCCGTAATTGGACCGCTGACCATCGGTATTGGCGTTGGGCCCGCAGCCGGTGCTGTTCCTTGTGTGCTTATTGTTGCTGCGACCATCGCGAGCGCGAGTATGATGCTCGGCATGACGTTCTCCTTTGTTCCGAATGACGGTATTGTATATCCTTCACCGAATTAAGCAATCGAGGAGGCCAGATGCTCGCAGCGATCGCAACGCTAGTTTTGGCGGTGGGTGCTACGCCAGTTCCGAAAATGACCGGTCCCATTCCCGTGACTTCCGACTCATATCCATTCATGGCGGCGAATAAGAGTACGCCGGCGTTCGATCTTTCGAAAGTCGGTTACATCGAAGAAGAGTACCTCGTGAGTGGCAACGCGAATGTGTACGATTGGGCACCAGATGGTTCAGTGACGGTAAAAACGCCCAACGCGCCGTACACCACGCGAATTCTTGTGCGCCGCCCGTCCACGGGCTTTAGCGGTACCGTTATCGTTGAGCTGATGTTTGGGGCGCGACGGTTCGATTGGTCGATGATGTGGGGTTTCTCTCACGACTACATCATTGATAATCGTCACGCATGGGTCGGAATCACGATGCCCGGGTCGGCCGACGGGTTGAAGAAGTTTAATCCGGGGCGTTATGCAGACGTCTCGTTCGCAAATCCCAATCCGGGAGCGCCTTGCGCGGGCGCGCAAAACAATGCGCCGGCCGCCTTCGAAGATGGTTTGCGTTGGGACATGATCAGCCAGGTAGGCGCGGCGCTCAAAGGTGATCGACTGCGTGCGCAGTATCTGTTCCTGACGACGCAGGGAGCGGACGTCTCGACCTACGCCAATGCGATCCATGCAACACTGCAGAACGGTAAACCCGTCTATGACGGCTATCTCCTAAAAGCGCCGTTTACGATGGGTCGAATAAACCAATGTGCGCCTCCCGTCGCGGCAAACGACCCGCGCCAGGCGATCAAGAACGTCGGTGTTCCGGTGATCGCGGTTGCAGCTCAGGGCGAAATCATCGGTGGTACGTTTGCCTCACGTCGCGCTGACAGCGATGAGCCCAACGATCGGTTCCGTCTATACGAAGTTGCTTCCGCCGGTCACATCGATAAGTTTGCCTATTTCGGTTTTCCGCAGCAGCCGGATCAGGTCGCTGCTGTTGGAAATGCGCAGGGCACGGTGGATTGGCCATTCAACGCAAAGTGCGAACCGGATATTCCCTTGATGGACCCGAGTTTGATCGGTTTCACCTTCAACGCCTCTTTCGCCGCTCTGGATCAATGGGTGAGAAAGGGAACTGCCGCACCCCGAGCGCCTCAAATCGAACTCAAAGACGCCGGAACTGCTCAGGCGAGTGTTGTCACAGACAAGCTTGGCCATGGAGTCGGCGGAGCGAGAACACCGTTCATCGACATTCCCGATGCAACGTACTTCACAAACAGCCCGGGTCCCGGAACCTGCCGCGAAATGGGCCACAAGACGGCTTACGACGCGGCAAAGATGATGGAAGTTTACGGAAGCCGCAAGAATTATGCGGCCAAGTTTGCCGAGGCTGTTGACAGATTGGTCAAAGAACGATGGCTCACCGAGGGTGACGGGAAACGGTTGAAACAGGCAGTCAGCGCGAATAGCGGCAACTAGCAATGGATCCTGCTGTAGAAAGAGTAAGGTTTAGCTGGGAAATTCCCCTCCTTTGCAAGGGGGAATTACGCGCCGCAATCCCTCACGCCTCCATGACGATCATCAGAAGTTCAGGCGGAGTTGCGCCTGGAACTGACGGGAGCCCGTGATGTTTTGTACTGGATTTACAGCCGAGCCCGGCGGATTGATCGTCGCCGGTATCTGACCGAACGTTGTCGAATTGATGTTGAGGTCCGGAACCCCGAGAATGGGATGATTCAGCACATTCTTGGCATCAAGACGGAATTGGAGGCTCTTGGACTCCGTGAACTTGATGGTCTTTGCTGCGCTCAGATCGAAGCGGAAGCTGCCCGGGCCAACCACCCAGCTCTGGCCCATATAGCCAAGCTTTCCGGGAGCGGCATTCTGAATCAGAGTATTTCCATTCGCGTCTTTGATCGATTGAAGCGTGCACGACGTTTGAGTCTGCTGCAAAGTCGTCACACCCGCGCACTGCGGATCTTTATCGATGATCACAGTGCCGGGCTTGAAAAACTGCGCCAGTGTGCCGGTCATTTGTGCTTTCCCGATGTCCTTCGGAAATTTCCCGACGATATCCACCAATCCTGCCGCAGTTCCAACGGGTGTGGTTATTGTGTTCAGGAAAGTATTAGATCCGACGATATCCAAAGGACCGCCCGAAGTCAGATTCAGAATAAAGCTCATTTGCCAACCTTCGACCAATCGAGCAACAACGCCGCTACTGTCGCCAAGAAACGTGCGGTTTGGTCCGAACGGCAACTCGTAAGAACCGTTCGCGCGAAAATCATGGCGGCGATCGGAGCTTTGCAGCGTTCGATTGAGACTTCGGTCGATCGCGTTCAACCACGTGCTGCATGAGGTGCCCTGGCAATCGCTGATGCCTTTGCTCCAGACATATGTGGCCTGGTATTGCAATCCCTTCGACGGACGCATGGTGAACTGGGCCTGTAAAGAGTGATAAATAGAATCGCCGGGGTTGCTATTCAACGTGACGTTCCTGAACTGCGGATTGTTCACTATGAAATTTTCAGGGAGCGTAGCGTTGCGCAACAGACCTCCCGCCACACCCGTAACGGTGGACTCGTTAAAGCTCGTTGTACCTCCGGCAATAATTGCGCCGTAGTTACCGTTTGCAAGATTGCTTCGATACGTAGTGCTCTGGCGCAAGTGCATCGCTGCCGTTTGATTAACACCATTCACCGGAGGCCCGCCGATAGGACCAAAACCGGGTGTTCCGACGTTGAGATTCACTCCTTTGAACATCTGATCCAGCAATGCGGATTCGCCACCAGCGCGTACGGAATTCAACGCTTCAAGCAATCCATTCGAAAGGAAGTTTCCTTGATTGACAGGAACTCCGCCGAGCAACTTCGTGCCTTTTGTTCCAATGTATCGGAGATCCAACGTGAAGCCCTGCCGTAACTCTCTCGTTACAGAAAAGGTGAAGTTTTGAACGTAAGGGCTCAGGTAATTGGGATCCCACACCGTGAGGTTCGAGTTCCGCTGCGTTAGCGGCACCGGCTGGAACGGCTTGTTTCTCGCTAACGGAAGTACAAGGTTCGAGAAATCCGTAAATGTCGCAGGTGTGATGTTAGGAGTGTCGCCCAGTCCGGGCATTGCGCTCACCGCATTGTCCAGATCCAACCCGCGCCCTCCGCCCTGGTAGCTGACGCCATACCCGCCGCGAATAGTGGTTTTGTCTTTTCCCAACCACGGTAGAGACCAGCTGAAGCCAACTGCAGGAGCCCAGTTATTCCAATCCGTTTGGTACAGTTGTTTACCTGGATTTGGCGACTGTGGACCAATCAGTTCGACGGTTGAATCCTCCGCTTTGCGTGGCCCGAAATTCCAGTAGTCGGAAAAGCTCCGGCCCGTGTATCCAAAGGCCGCATTACCACCGCCGACCAAAGCCGCGGTTAGCCCATTAGCTTCGTACGGGACGCCGTAGAATTCATACCGAATTCCGAGGTTCAATGTGAGCGACGGCCGCACCTTCCAGTCATCTTTGAAGAATGCGCTCCATTCGTTCTGGTTCCATTGTCGCTCTTTGAAATAGCCGTCCGGTTCGCCGAAGCCACGAAAGTCCGTCCAGCCCGGGTCATTGAGAATGAACGCTTGAGTAACGCTGCCGACGGAACCATTCAGGTCGAGGAGCAAGTTGCGGGCGTATGTCAGGTTGTTTCCGATTAGCCCTGGAAAGGCGCTCGTCTCGATCCCAGTAACGCCGTTGTTCCCGGCTCCGTTCGTCACGGTGGGCAGAGCGCTGGCCGAATTGATACCCCACGACCTGGACAGCCGCAGTTCTGCGCCCCCTTTATATGAATGCTTGCCCTTGGTCCAACTCAAGGAATCGGCAAGCGTCCATAGCGGACTCTTGTTGCCGTTTGTATTGCCGGCGACTTGGTTCACGACGTTGTTCCTGAGGTTGATGGCAGTCGCTCCAGTGCCTGTATTCGGTGTGCCTTGGAACGGAGCTCCTCCGCTCGCCTTCGGAAGAAATGCGAGCACTTCGTCCTGAGTATCCGGATGATCCCACGGATACTGAGTCAAGGAATCGGAACGCCGCAGTCCAAAGCGCACTTCATTGACGATGTTTGGCGTGAGAGTGGACACCAGCGATGAAGTGATCACCATCGGTTTGCGATACGTGATACCGCTGTACTGCGTGTCTGCCGGATAAGCAGCGCGGCCGGTCGTGGAATTCAGATGCTCGTTTGAAAACGCTACATTGAATTTATGCCTCTGGCTGATGTTGTGATCGATCTTGAAATTGATCTGATTGCGGTTGATGTCGTCCTCTAGACCCTGTTGGCCGCCGATGATGCTGTCGCCGCGCCGCACCCACCGGAAGACCGCGGTATTCAAACCGTCGCCGCCATCTTTGAAATCGTTGGGAAGAGGCATACCCGCAATAACGCGCTGCACGTAGCCTGTTTTATCGAAGCCCGGACGTAAGGGATCAAGTCCAAACACGCTGAAGGTTTTCAGGTTATCGGTTGCGGCCGCAGGCCTTATCGGATTACCGAGCACATCGACCACCGGGGCAGACGGGTTCGCGCCACCCGTCACCGGTGAGTCCGCCGGACCATTGACCACGCCCGGAAAGTACCGGAAATTGCCCTGGCGTGCTTCGTTCGTCAGAACGCTCGCCAGGACATTTTCACGTGAATACATTCGCTGACCGTCGAATAGCGCGAAGAAAAATGTTTTGTTCTTAATGATGGGGCCGGCATAGTTGACCGATAGCTGTTGCCGATTAAACCAGGTCTTGTCTGCGCCGGTTCGATTGTTGTTCCACGTATTTGCGTTCAACGCCGAGTTCTGAACGTTCCAAACGGCACTTCCTTGATACGTGTTTGTGCCGGAACGTGTGAGGATTTGAACTTGTCCGGCGCCGCGGCCGGTTTCTGCGTCGACAGGAGCGAGAATGACACGCATTTCCCCAACCATATCGGGATTCAGGTGTGTCGCTGAAAAGACACCTAAGTTATAGCGATTGTCTTGAACGCTGATACCGTCTCTTGTTGTGTTTGTCGCCGTCACCGATATACCTGCAATCGTTGCGGTCGCTCGCATGTTGGACTGCAGCATGTCCTGGTTTTCACGGAATCCCGCCTGAATCGTTACCAACTCCAACGCATCACGGCCAATCACGGGAAGGTCACGCACGCGATTTTCGGGAAGGACGTTGCCGACAGAAGCCGACGTCGTCGCAAGTAACGTATCGGCAGAAACGGTGACCTCGACAGCCTGAGCCACCGTGCCCACTGGAAGCCGGAAATTTAGCCGCACCTGTTGAGCATTGCCCAACTCGACATCCGTATAACTCTGTGTCTGGAATCCCGGCAGCTCCGCGCTGACCTTATATGTACCTGGCTGAAGATTAGGAAGATTGTACGTTCCGGTTTCATTGCTCAACCCGGTTGTCACGACACCCGTGCGTGTGTTTGTCGCCGTGATCATGACGCCAGGAATGAACGCGCCGCTTGCATCCGATGCGGTTCCACTGACCGTGGCATTGTTGGATTGAGCGAACGCATGAAAAGAAACGGCCGGGCACAGCAGTAGCAATAGAACTGATCGAAAAATTCGGTTCATGATGATTCCCCCCCAAATAAATCCCACAGCGAGCGTTGTGAACACTCGTGAAGAAGCAGGAGTATAAACTAAATTTGAAATCGGACGATGCAGGACTCGTCCAATTTCAAATCTCTTCCCTGAGTCTCACTTCTTTTCCTTCTCGTGCTCTTCGTTGTAATGGTTGGTGGGCAATGCTGCGTCTTTCAGGTGGGCCTGATCGCGCTCGTCCTCGAAGCATCCGGATTCCATGATCATGAAATCCTTTGGTGCGCGGACGAGCGGGAAGCGCATTTTCACGGGGCGTGTGAACACTTTCGGATCCGTCAGGGTGGCTTCCCAGATCAGTGTGTTTTCGTCTTGAAGCGTGTATCGTTCGACTACGCGTAACTGATCGCTGTGAAAGTGGCCGGCCATATCGAACACGCTCTTGTCATTATTGTTCGCGACGTCGACGACGAGTGTGTTGCCTTCCCAGTGTCCGCGGGAATCACCCATCCAGGCCAGATAGTCCTTCGGATGATCGCCGGTCAGATAGACGATTCGCCAGGCATGCATGTTCTCGTGAACGAATGCAATCTTGTTCGGCGTCTGAAAAATTTGAAACGCGAAGTACAGAGCGTGCGGAATTCCTTCGTAGTGACAATGCCCAGTAGGATCCGCCTCAACGTGCTCGCGCCGATATTTCACCTGTTCGGCGGCCCAGGGCTGATACGGGAGAACACCGCCTTCCACAATGCCTGTATCGGATCCTTGTCCTAAGAAAAAACCACCGGGATGCGGCAGGATGGAGTACGCCGCTCCGGAACTACGTGGTTGCCAGATTCCTTCGAGGTTAGGATGCCCGGATTCTGTGCGCGCAGGCTTAAACGCTTTTGCTTTCTCCACATCGATCTTCGGCCCTGTGTCTGCAAAGTTGCCGCCGCCTGGCGGAACGATTTGAGGAGCTGCGGCCTGAGCGACAAGAAGAATCACTGAAATTATGAGTGCCATCGTAAACCTCTAAGATTTCGACCAGGGACGGTACATCGGATGAATGGCGCGACCATCATCGCCTTCTATGCATTCCTGTTCTTTAAGTTCGAAGCCCGGTTCCGTGATGCGATGCAGTGTCATGCGTATTTTCCAGGGCCTGGAATATGTCAGTGGGTCCTCGAGGGTGGCTTCGTAATCGATCTTGTCTGCCGCTATTCGAGTGTATCGCTCCACGACATGTAATTGGTCGCTGTGCGTGTGCCGTGCCGAATCCAACCAGGTCCGGCTGCCCAGGCTGGTCACATCGAGAACCAGGGTGTCACCTTCATACCGCGCAATCGAGTCGCCCAGGAAGAGATCGATCCCATCGAGATGCTCGCGCTGCTTCACTTGAAGCGTCCGATGGTTGTGCAGGTATTCATAAAGAAACACCACGTATCCAGGCCGCTGCATAATCTCGAATGGATACGGCATATACGTGATGCGAGGAACGCCGGGCATCGCACAGTGAATTATCGGATCGACGCGGTCGGCTTTTGCTTCTCGTTCCAAAGCCTCTGGCAGATAGGGAATCGTGCGGTCTTCAGCGATTTCGCTGACGTCGAATGATGCCGCGTTTCGGGCAATCCAAATGCCTTGTAAATCCGGCTTTCCGTCACTCGTGCGGGGAGCTTTATAAGTCTGCGCAAACGCGACTGCCGACATCGTGAGAAAACAAATAACAAACTTCATGGTCATTAGCCGGGATTTACTTCGGTGCCCAAAATAATTACTGTGCCGTCCGGCAGGTGCAATCGCTGGCCGTTCGCCGTGGGAGAACCGTCCTTCGCAAGATATCCCTCAATGGTGACCTGCATTCCAGACTTGATCGTGTCCTTCTTGAAGCCACGGCGATACAGGTTGCTGGGTGAAGCCGTTTCAAATTTCCAGTTCACGGTTTTGCCGTCCTGACCGTTGACATCCAGATAAATCCAGGAGTGCGGATTCACCATGTCGAACTTTGTGACCGTTCCGCTGAGCTTGATCGGTTTTGTCCCATCGTATTCTGCGGCGAAGGAATGATGAGCCCATAAGGGAATACTTCCAAGCAAAGACGCAATAAGGGCGACGGAAATGAGGCGCATAGGGGGCTCCTTTATAGTCGCCGTATCCTATTACGTCTCATTCGTGGTGAGCAAATACGCATTCGTAGTTGTAGTTATTTTCCGACGAGGTGTTCTACGTCCTTCTCGTTCTCGGTACAAATGTAATCGATTAATTCGGTGTCGAAAACGATCTTGTGAGTGAGCTTGATTGTCCAGGGACGAGTGTAGGCTTTGGGATCATCGACTGTAATTTCGATTTCCATGGTTCCGTAATTGATGCGCCTGTATCGTTCGGTGATCCTGGCAGCATCCGTTAACGGACTCCCGCTGCGGTCGAGCCATATGCCGTCGGGGAAGCCCGTTGATTCCACAACCAGGATGTCGCCGTCCCATTTACCTGAGGAATAACCCTTAAAGGATGCGAGGTTGACCGGCGGCAACTGCCGTCCGTCGGTGAAGATCTGCCGGTACGTTGCGTCCATCTCGTTCAGGGATACCAGAAGACCGGGCAGCTGGATAATTTTGCGCAGCTGCGGCGTCGTGTGAAGTTTCACGATGCCGCCAGGCAAACAGCGTGAGACGGGATCATCCTTGCCGTTTTGTTCCACGCGCGCCTTCCGCAGCTCCGCGGCCCATGGCTGGTACGGCGGCCCGTCCTTCAAACCCCACCCGATATTCACGAACTCTTGTGGAACTTGCATGTCGGCGCACCCTTCCGGCGGACATGGTCTGTTCTTCTCCGGCTCCCATAATCCCGAAAAGTCGGGTTTGCCGTCAGGAGTCCGCGGGACTGGAGCTTGAAGATTTGGAGATCCATCAGGCAATCGCGGAATACCTGCAGTTGGATATTGCAGCCATTGAGCGCCAGCAGGAGTTGCCAGCACGGCGGTGATCAGAACAGAACGGAGGCTTTTCTGAAGCATTATAAACTCCCGATATGCCTTTAATCTGATCCGGCGGAATCGTCAAGTAATCTCGACGAGGTGATCCACAGCCGGAAGCGCGTCAACCGTTTGCGGCGTTAAAGTATTGTGACTCTTGTGCCGTCGATCCCGCAGGAGCGCTTATAATCCTCGACACCATGTCTGTCACAATAGGCGCCCAACTCGGCTCATACGAAGTTATCGGCCTCCTTGGCAAAGGTGGCATGGGTGAGGTCTATCGCGCTCGCGATGCCAAGCTGAAGCGTGATGTTGCGATCAAGATCCTGCCCAATGAGTTTTCGCATGATCCACAACGTCTCAGCCGTTTTCAGCGCGAGGCGGAGGTCCTTGCATCGCTCAACCATCCCAATATCGCTGCCATTTATGATCTGCAGGAGTCGAACGATACCCGTTTTCTCGTGCTCGAACTCGTAGAAGGCGAAACGCTCGCGGAGCGGATTCAACGCGGGCCCATTCCAGTCGAAGAAGCTCTTCAGATTAGCAAGCACATCTGTGATGCGCTCGAGGCGGCGCATGTGAAGGGCATCGTTCATCGCGATCTGAAACCGGCAAACGTAAAGATCACGCCAGACGGGCGCGTCAAGGTGCTGGACTTCGGTCTGGCAAAAGCGATGGAGACAACCCCTGCGTCCGGTACGCTCTCCAACTCACCGACCTTAACGCTCGGCGCGACACGAGCCGGAGTGATCGTCGGTACTGCGGCCTACATGTCACCCGAGCAGGCGAAGAGTTTCGACGTCGACGTACGAAGCGACACGTTCTCGTTCGGTTCTGTGTTGTTTGAAATGTTGACAGGCCGGACCGCATTCCAAGGCGACACAGTTGCCGATGTGCTTGCGTCGGTCCTGGCTCGCGAGCCGGATTTTAGTCTTCTACCATCGAATCTCAATCCGCGGCTTCGGGAACTGCTCGAGCGATGTCTTAAGAAGAATCCGAAGCAGCGATGGCAAGCAGTCGGCGATTTGCGGGCGGATCTCGAATTAGCTTCTGCGATGCCGTATGCAGTGCCCGCCGCAAGGTACGGCGCACCGTCTGCATGGTCGGGCCACGTTCTGTGGCTGTACAGTTCGGTGTTTCTACTGCTTCTATTGGCCGGAGCGGGCGTGGCGTTTCTGTCGTTTTACAGATCGCTTAACGAAGCACCGATTATTCAATTCTTCGTAAATCCGCCCGAGAAAGGCTCCTTTTCATCCGGAACAGGAGCGGAAACGACCAATGTCAGTGTGTCTCCTGATGGACGTCGCCTGGCTTTCACGGCGAGAGATTCTTCCAGCAAAGTTTTGTTGTGGGTGCGGTCATTCGACACATTGACATCGCAGCCTCTCGCCGGCACGGATGGCGCATTCCTGCAGTTTTGGTCTCCCGACAGCCGCTCAATCGGATTCTTCGCTCAAGGAAAACTGAAAAGGATCGATATCAATGGCGGACCGCCTCAAACACTTGCGAATGCTCCCAATGGTCGAGGCGGGACATGGAATCGCGACGATGTCATCATCTTCGCACCGGCGAGCAATGCCGGATTATTTCGAGTCGGGTCGCAGGGAGGTGAGCCGGTCGCGATAACCAAACTGGCCGCAGGACAGAGCAGTCATCGTGGTCCGTCATTCCTGCCCGATGGCCGGCATTTTCTGTATGCCGTCGGCGAGCGATCGGGACAAGTCAGTGGAATTTTTGTTGGAGCAGTCGGTTCCGACGAATCGAAACGTTTGATATCCGCCAACAGCAAGGCCGAGTATTCGGCTAGCGGCTATCTGCTATTCGTGCAGCGGGGCACACTTCTGCGACAGCCTTTTGATGCGAAAAAACTCGAACTCAGCGGTGACTCCGTGCCCATCGCGGAACACGTAAGTTCCTATAACGGTATCGGCGCTTTTTCTGTGTCCGATAACGGAGTTCTAGCTTACAGGACGCTCGAAGGTACCGAAGACGTAGAGTTGACCTGGGTCGATCGCTCCGGAAACTTGCTCGAGAGGGTGGGCATGCCTGGCGCCTATCGAGGAGTTGATGTTTCGCGTGACGGGCGCATTGCAGTTCATCGCCACGATGGAGAGGGCGGAGATATCTGGATCGTGGAATCTTCGCAGGGACCTATGACACGCGAGACCTTCGATGCCTCTCGGGAAAACTCGAGTCCGATCTGGTCCCCTGACGGCACGCGTATCGCCTTCGGCGCGCTCCGCGACAGTAAATGGACGATCTATCAGAAACTCGCCAACGGATCGGGCGCTGAGGATCCGTTATTCGAATCCGATTTGAATAGCGCACCGATGGCATGGTCACCGGACGGCAAATTCATGGTCCTTCGCGTTGTTGCTACCGGCATTACCCAGGGCGACGAATGGTTGCTTTCGCTGGACGACAAAAAAGGAACTCCGTTCCTTCACGACTCGCCCAACGAGCTGCGCGCTCAGATTTCGCCTGATGGAAAATGGATCGCGTATGACTCCGACGAGACCGGACGACCAGAAATCTACGTCAAACCTTTTCCATCCGGTGAAGGTAAGCGCCAGATATCCATCAACGGGGGCATTTCGGCGCGGTGGCGAGGAGACGGCAGAGAACTCTTCTACATGACGGCAGGCGCCTCGAAGATGGTTTCCGTACAGATCAGCGCCGCCGGCTCGACACTGAAGTCTGGTGCTCCCACCGATCTGTTTAACACAGGATATGTCGTGCTCAATCACCCCGGCGGCAGTTTTCACCATTACGCGGTTTCGGCTGACGGGCAGCGTTTTCTGGTCCCTCGCCCAAGCACTTCAACCGGTGAAGGTCCTCTCGCGCCCATCACCGTCATCTATAATTGGCCTGCATCGATCAAGCGGTAAGTTGGAACCGTTTGGAACTCGCCGCGGCTCCCCGCGCATGCGCCGCGCAAGCCTTTCGAAAATTTCCAATGGCAAGCGAACATGGCATAATCCGCGCATCGGCCTGCTTCTGCCCGAAGTTTGGAGGAAAGCCTCATGAAGAAAATCGCAATCGCAGCGGCGTTATTGCTGGTCCCAGGTTCGCTTTGCGCTCAATGGCTCGACTGGCGTACACCGGGGATCCCCCGTACTCCCGACGGCAAACCGAACCTGACCGCTCCTGCGCCAAGGACGCCTGACGGCAAACCGGATTTCTCCGGTATGTGGCAGCCCGAAGTGAATCCTTTCCGTTTCGATCTCATACAGGATCTCAAGGATGAAGCGATCTTCCGACCGGCGGCCGA